>Ga0182027_10000723_pt1 | contig 56328 bp, 56 predicted proteins | sample 712E1DmetaG_FD_121300 | JGI IMG/M metagenome (GOLD analysis project Ga0182027, IMG submission 121300) | Permafrost microbial communities from Stordalen Mire, Sweden - 712E1D metaG (Illumina Assembly) | ecosystem: Environmental > Terrestrial > Soil > Wetlands > Permafrost | place: Sweden...
TTCTTAGCCATTTTCCTATGCGTGATGAGGCTCTATCAGGAAGCCTGGAAAAAGAGAAAAGATGTTTAGCCTCCATCAGTAACATTAAATCATGATCTGCTAATATATACCCCCCCTTAAAGCGAAATGCTTTAAGGGGGGTTTTTTATGATTTTTTTCAATTAATGCATATAATGCATAATTTATTTTGACCATGTACTGTAAAGAATAAACCATAGTATTTTACCGTATTCCATTGAGACTTTTTTCCAATCTGCGGCTGACAGATCCCAGTAATCCGCTGATGCTTTTTCGTAACGCGTAGGAACAAAATAAAAATTACCTTTATTTGTGTCAAATACTTTGGAGATGATTAACTTGATTCTTCTCATGTGATAAGGCGAACTCACTAATATTGCAGAAGTTAACTTATAATTAGACATTATCTTTTGCGCCTCGATAATTTCCCAATGTGTATCCTCATAAAAGCGGGCTTGAGCATTATTATCTTTCTTGTCGCTTCTATTCAGAAATAAATTCGGCGGCATGCTTTCCATTTGCCCTTTTTCAAAAATTCGATAGGCTCTGTAATAGGCCGGAATAATCAGGTAATCGGCCATTCCTTCATTCATTAATCTATAAGCTTCTTTTTTACGGGCATTAAAATCCGGCCCTAAAAGAAGAATGATTGAGTCTGCTTTCTCATATTTTGAAGAGTAAAGCAAAAACCTTGGTGCATACAAAATAAATCCTCCCAATACAACCAATATTATAATACAGAAGGCAGTGCATTTATTGAATTTTTTCATGAAAATATCCTTGACTTTCCCAATAATTATTTATATTGAATAAATAAGTTTCAAATAGAACATTGTCCCTTATTGAGAAATCGAACGGAAAACTACGGCTCGTAATAAGTAGCAATACCGCCAATGGTAAGTCAAGTTATCTGGGCGGTTTTTTTATTCTATGATATAATGTTTTATATAAACTTAAACAAATTGTAAAGAGTTTGTAACTATTATGAATAATTTTTTAATAGAAAGCAACTGTCCTGTAATAAATAACAAAAGTCCTGGCAATTGCCTTTATGCCTATATTATGGAAACCATAGATTTGGGCATTGTTATTTTGGGTGTAAAAGAGAAGGAAATTGTTTTCAAAAATAAATTTGCCTCCGACCTGTTTCAAGACAATGATGATAATCTCGGATATAGAGCTCTTCTGACATTGCTTTTATCTGAGGATGGAAAGGTTCCACCCAACGAAATTATAGGTAAAGCCTATACCTTGTGGTATAAAAATCGCCTTTTAGGTTATACGCCTTATATGATCTCCGACCGCTTTATCTGGGTCATCATTAGAGACATTACGGAAAGAAGCCGTTTGGAATCAATTGCCGAAGCTGTCAATTCAATGGAAAATATCAGCTACATTTTTTCCGGTATTCGGCACGAGTTGGGAAATCCCATTAACTCCATTAAAATGACCTTGAGCGTTCTTAAAAAAAATCTTAATAATTACTCGACAAATGCAGTAGAAAAATTTGTTGATCGCGCTATGACTGAAATTTCTCGCGTCGAATTTCTTTTACAGGCGCTAAAAAGTTTTAGCATATTTGAAAATCCTAATATTCAAAACATAATATTAGAAGAGTTTTTAATCAGTTTTATCTCGTTGGTCTCTAGCGATTTGAGTCAATCAGGAATTAAAATCAGCAAACTAATTGTACCCCCGGTGGAAAAAATAAGCGCTGACCAGCGTCTTTTACACCAAGTCATGCTTAATTTGATTACCAACGCTTCGGATGCTTTAAAGAACTGTGAAAATCCGAATATTTTCATTAGAGCTGAAAAAAAAGACGGATTTGTGGCTGTTACCGTCGAAGACAATGGTTGCGGTATGTCCGAAGAAGAACAAACTAATCTTTTCAAACCATTTTATACAACGAAGACGCAAGGCACCGGTTTGGGTTTGATGATTACTTTAAAAATGGTGACTCTCATGAAGGGCCATATGGAAATAAAAAGTCTGAAAGATGTAGGAACAAAAGCTACCGTGTTCATTCCTGCGGGTAAGAAAAATGAATAAAACTAAAAGAAAGATTCTCATCATTGACGATAACGATATCTTTTGTGAATCGGTGCGGGATATCCTGAGTGATGAATCAACGGAAGTTATCACCGCTAATACCGGCAAAAATGGATTGAAAATCTGCACTGAAACAAAAATTGATGTCGTGATTCTGGATCAAAAGCTGCCCGATACGGAAGGGGTCGCCCTCTGCCCTTCCATACTGCAACAAAACGACCAGACAAAAATTATTTTTGTCACGGCTTATCCCAGCTTCAGCAATGCCATAGAAGCAATTAAAGTGGGCGCTCATGATTATCTTTCCAAACCTTTTGAAATGGCTGAGTTGGAACTTACAGTGAGACAGGCCTTTCGTACACAAGAATTAGAAAAAACCGAACAAATACAAAGCTACCATGATAATAAAGAAAGCGAAGAAATAGATCTTATCTCCGGTCAAGGAGTTTTTGATGAAATACATAAAATGATCGACCTGGCCGCAGCCAGCGACGCACCGGTTCTTATTACGGGAGAAACAGGTACAGGCAAAAATGTTGTGGCCCGCGCTATTCATTATAAAAGCAATCTGCCTAAAAAATTATTTCTCATAACAAATTGCGCTGCTTTTCCGGAGAGTCTTATCGAGGCAGAATTGTTCGGTTCGGAAAAAGGCGCTTTTACCGGTGCAACATCTTTACACCGGGGAATTTTTGAACTAGCCGATGGAGGAACTCTTGTTTTAGATGAAATCGGTTCTATGCCCATTCATTTACAATCGAAATTATTGGGTGTTCTGGAAGAAAAGCGAATTCGTCGCGTGGGCGGGGAATTATTTAAACCTATCAATGTCCGGATTATTGCCATTTCTAATAGTGATCTCGAAGAGGCAATAAAAAATAAGCTTTTTCGTGATGACCTTTACTACCGGCTCAGCGTTATACGCATTCACATTCCTCCGCTGAGAGAAAGAAAGCAAGATATTCCTAAATTATGTGAATATTTTATTAATAAAATGGCTAGAGATACCAAGACCCGGCTGGCTGATTCCGAACTCAATAAGTTGACAGAATATGAATGGCAGGGAAATGTTCGTGAGTTAAAAAACGTGATAGAGAGATCTTTGATTATTCAACGTGGACATTCTCTAAGACCATCACAACTTCTCAGAATTAATCATAACTTTTTATCTTCTGCAGTTGGCAATCACGGAATTAAAGAAAGTGGAGTTATAACGCTGAAGATAATGGAAAAACAATGTATAGGACAAACGCTGGAAAAATATAGGGGAAATTACTCTCAGACAGCAAAGGCACTGGGCATTTCTTTATCCACTTTAAAGAGAAAAGTAAAAATTTATAATCTGACCAATAGCAACTTAATTACTTAGCACTAGGTCAGAATGAACCATTCATTTTGACCTTCATCGTTAGTTTTCCAAAACCACTCTAGTCTGCAAACCCTTTGTGGCAAAGGGATATAATCAAAAAAAATACTCTGGCACAACAATTGCTTTTAACATAATCAAATTTATTTGTTTATTCTTTATTTATTTACTGATTTGCATACTGAATCAGCAAAAAACTGTTAGTTTATTGGAGGATTATGACAAACGGATTAAGCAATTTTGAAGTTCTTAAACAAAAAATATCTACTCTACCTCAAGACGATTTTCTGAAAGGACGCCAACCCCGTGTAGGGGAAGTACTAATCGTCGATGATGAAGAAGGCTTTGTTTTAAGTCTTGCTGACGGGTTGAGCGCTTATAGAAAATACTTCAATTTACGAACAGCTCCGAATGGAGCCGAAGCTGTCAAAATCTTAAAATTATCTCCTATTGATCTGGTTATTACCGACTTGAGCATGCCTAAAATGGACGGCTTTGAGCTTCTGGCCTATATGAACCGGAACTACCCTAAAATTCCTGTTATATTAATGACGGCTTTCGGCACACCTAAAATTGAAGAAATCGTCAGCAATATGGGTATTTTCCGTTACTTGGAAAAGCCTTTGGATATAAATTCCATTGCCGACAATATATTTGATGCTCTCGGAATCAAAACCTCACCCTTGGAATCAAAAGTACAAGTATCCGGACAACGACAGAAAACAGAAAGGCAATCATCTTCATCGTCGCCTTTTGGTGAACGCACCGATTTTTCTGCCACTGATGTCCAAACTAAAATTGCTATCGCAAAAAAAGTTTCTGAAGAAGAAAAAAATAAAGCAAAGCTTGAAAAGCAATCTAAAGCCGAAATGGCAGGTAAATCTAAATCATTGGCAACTTTTGGTTCACGCACAAGTCTTTCTGTTGCTGAGTTGGAAAAAATGCGGGAAGAAGCGCGCATGAAATTAGAGGTTAAGGATGATGCAGGAAAAAGATCTTCTGAAGATGCGGAAAAGAAAGCTTTAGAAGCAGCTGAAAAGCGAGCTATATTAGAAGCCAAGGCCAAGACCGAGGCCGAAAGATTTGCCCGCGAAGAAGCTCAACGTAAAGCAAAAGAAGCGGAAGAAAGAGCAGAACAGGAAGCACTGGCCAGGGAAGATGCGGAAATGAGAGCAAAAGCCGCAACCAAAGCTAAAGCTGAAGCGGAGGAAAGGGCAGAACAGGAAGCACTAGCCAGGGAAAATGCGGAAATGAGAGCAAAAGCCGCAACCAAGGCTAAAGCTGAAGCTGAAGAAAGAGCAAGACAGGAAGCGCTAGCCAGAGAAGAAGCAGCTAAAAAGACAAAAGCCGAGGCTAAAGCCAAAGCGGAAGCGGAAGCGGAAGAAAAAGCAAGACAGGAAGCACTGGCCAGGGAAGATGCGGAAATGAGAGCAAAAGCCGCAACCAAAGCTAAAGCTGAAGCGGAAGAAAAAGCAACGCAGGAAGCGCTGGCCAGGGAAGAAGCGGAAATGAGAGCAAAAGCCGCAACCAAAGCTAAAGCGGAAGCGGAAGAAAGGGCAGAACAGGAAGCGCTGGCCAGGGAAGAAGCGGAAATGAGAGCAAAAGCCGCAACCAAAGCTAAAGCTGAAGCTGAAGAAAGAGCAAGACAGGAAGCGCTAGCCAGAGAAGAAGCAGCTAAAAAGACAAAAGCCGAGGCTGAAGCAAAAGCTAAAGCGGAAGCGGAACTTAGGGCTAAAGAGGCACAAACTCAGGCGAAAGATAAAAAAATTGGTCCTTCAGAAAGCACTAAGCAAAAGCTGAGTGCATGGAAAAAGAGTTAGAGAATTAATAATTTGATAAAAATAAAATCTGACAGTGAGAAGTTAAATTATGAATGTAGGAAAATTAAACACGGCTATTGAAGTTCTTAAAAGCAACTTAGGAGAAAGCTTACTTTCCACGGCTATTGCCATGAATGTTGATGGACAAGCAATAGCCGGTTTTAACTCCGGTCCTAAATTTGCCGCATTTATTGTGAAAGCAATCAATCTTATCAACGATGCTACAAAAATAGGTGGTTTGCCGCAGATTGGAAAATATGCTACTTTTGATTTACAAGAAGACCGCGTGCTAGTTATATTACCATTAGGAGAATACATATGGGGAATACTTTTAGACAGTTCTAAAACGCAAATGGGACTTTTGTTGAATATTGGAATTCCCGCTGCTATTGATGCGTTTGCTGAAGCAGTTTCTTAAATTACTTTATCCGGTGCCCTAAAAAATCAGCAAGGGAAGAGGACTGCAGGCATAAAATACTTTGACAAATGAGTTTATTCAGGGAGATTAAAAATGCGTAAACCAACTTCTTTTACCACTGGACCGCAAAAAGACGCTATATCCAATGCACCTCAAGTAGAGGAGCTTTTAAAGAACCTTGAATTTCACAAGTCTATCCAAAACATAAACAACCGCATAAATAGCGCTGAAAGCATAAAAGAAATAATTCTTGAAATTAAAGAGGACATCCGCAATCTTTTTAACATTCATTTTCTAACAATTTATGTGTTCGATAAGGTCAAAAAGGAAATTTATTCGATGCATTTAGAGGATTCTGCAATTAAAGAAATCCGCTTACCTGTGAATAACTCATCTATCGCCGGTTATGTAGCAAATAACAAAAAAATGGTTCTAATTGCCGATGTTTACAATGAACGTGAGTTAAGAAGCATTAATGAACAGTTGAAGTTCGATCGTAGCTCGGACAATAAGTTGGGAGTATTATCAGGTCAAGTTTTAGCAATTCCAATTCTGTACGAACGTAATATCATGGGCGTAATGGAAGTAACAACTCAAAAAGGCGGGGATAAAATTGACGACTATCATCAAATCTTCCTAGATGAAATATGCAGCGTGTTGGGAATTGCTTTTTATAATCAGGAGAAGTTCAGCAAACAGCACCGTCATTCAAAATTCGATTACTTAATCAGACATGGCCATATAACCCAGGCATACATAGATAAAGCCACAGAAGAAGCGCGCGAGCAAAAAGAGCCGATTGAAAATGTTCTTATTAATAAATATAGCGTTTCGAAAGATAATATTGGCATGTCTCTGGCCGAATATTATAATTGCCAATTTATTACCTTTAACGATAAACTTCCTATACCGGGTGACTTGCTGAGAAGTCTTAAAAAGCCCTATTTAAAGCGTGAACTATGGGTTCCCTTGGAAAGAGTTGACGGTAAAATCCGTGTTCTTGTCGATGATCCTACTAATATTATTAAAAGAGATACCATTGAAGGCCTCTTAAAAACAAAATCAGTTAAATACGATGTTTCTTTATCTGATGACATTTTGAAATATATTGACCGTTTTTACTCATCGCCGCAGGATGATTCATCCATAGATGAAATACTAGGAAAATTGGAACAAGATGAAGAGGTCGTCGAAGAAGAAAATGGAGAAATTATCACAGAATCGCACAGTGTCATTATGCAATTAGTCAATAGAATTATAAATGACGCGTATAGCCGTCGTGCGTCGGACATTCATATTGAACCTAATACCGATACTAAAAACGTCGAGGTGCGTTACCGAATTGATGGAGAATGTTCCCTATATCAGACATTACCATATAATTATCGTGCGGCAGTTATTTCCCGTATTAAAATAATGTCTAACCTCGATATCACAGTAAAAAGATTGCCACAGGACGGAAAAATCAAATATAAGCGGGCGGGTGATGAAGAAATCGAATTACGCGTCGCCACAATACCTACTCAAGGTGGAGTGGAAGACATAGTTATGCGTATTCTGGCCAAAGGAAAAACAATGCCTCTGGATGTTATGGCGCTATCAAAGCGAAATTACTCGGAAATATTGAGAATAATGGAACAGCCCTACGGAATGATTTTATGCGTTGGTCCCACAGGCTCCGGTAAAACAACAACCCTGCATGCGGGTCTCAAGCAGATCAATACTCCGGGCAGGAAAATATGGACGGCCGAAGATCCTGTGGAAATCACCCAGCACGGACTTAGACAAGTGCAAGTGCAACCGAAAATAGGATTTGACTTTGCCGCGGCCATGCGTTCCTTCTTGCGTGCAGATCCCGATGTAATCATGGTTGGCGAAATGCGTGATTTTGAAACGGCGAAAATTGGCGTCGAAGCGTCGCTTACCGGACATCTTGTTTTAAGCACGCTACACACTAATAGCGCACCAGAAACGATTGTCCGGCTATTGGATATGGGCATCGATCCATTAAACTTCGCTGATGCTCTGCTTGGCATACTGGCGCAGCGGCTTGTTCGAACACTATGTAAGAAATGCAAGGAAGCCTATCACCCCAGCAAAGAAGAATATGAAGAAATTGCCGAAACTTATGGAAAAGAATATTTTGCCCAGTTGAATATTCCTTATACTAATGAGTTATCACTTTATCGTCCGAAAGGTTGCGATGCTTGCGAAGGGACAGGCTATCATGGACGTATGAGCATTCATGAACTGCTTATCGCCTCAGATAACATTAAAAGAATGATTCAAAAACATGAGCATGCCGAAAATATTCGCAATACGGCAATTACTGAGGGGATGACCACCCTGCTGCAAGATGGTATCTTCAAAGCAATCGAGGGACATACAGATTTAAAGCAAGTGAGACGCGTTTGTATAAAATAAGACTAATTTTGGAAAATATTAAAGCTATGAAAAACCCAATTGACTCAATAAATATAACGCTGGAAGTGCTTCAAAATTATACAGGAGTATTTTAATTCAAAAGAGCATAGTGTTAAAAACAAACACAGGATCAGGTAATTTTTTCCAGTATTCTACTTATAAATTCAGGATACAAAATAATCAAAACAAGAAATATCATCCAAGTTGTTTAAAAAAAGCAACGCCATTAATAAACATTTTAGTCTACTTTATGCTTTAGTTGTGATGATAAGCCGTCTTTATTTACAGGACATTAAAAAAATGAGTCTTAGCAACTTTCTAAGTTGTGTCGCCAAAATAATCTGCCGAGAATATGTAAATTTCAGTTTCTTTATCTTTCCATGCCTGTGGTGGCAAGCCGGCTTTATAACAAGTTTCCTGTAAAAAATATTCCCGATCCCACCCATATTCGGCAGCCACTTGCGGCAATAATAAGCCGGAACTATAGCCGCGTACAATGTATAAGCCATGCTTCCCCACTTCAATTTCATCAATATTTTTTATACGTTTCAATGGACTTAGTACGGACACTTCAAATGTTAAATCTTGAACTTCCTCCTGCTTCAATGATGGAAACCGGGGATCATGAAACGCCGCAGCAGCAGCCATTTCCCGCACAGTTTCCCAAAGCGGTTTAACTGCTTTTATGTAACCGATACAGCCGCGCAAATGGCCATGTTTTTTCAAAGTCACGAACGCGCCCCTTCTCTCCTTGAGCGTTTGCGACTCCAGAGTTAATATTGGCATTTCCTTATCATTGAATTTAGCCGTGATAGCTTTTTTCACAATATCCAGAAGAGTAGTTTTTTCTTTTTCCGTCAGGTCCATATGGGCTCCATTTTACTACACCAAATAATATTCAGAAGAATACCAAAGCCGTAAGAAAAGTTCACCTTAGGCTGCCCAACACCTTAAGAAAATAGACAGCTAAGACATAAAGGCAGCCGATTAAAGACAACCTGTCATTATTTATAGTAAGCTGCTGATGCATATCCAACAACGGAACTTTTATCGCCGGTTACATCTCCGGAATTTGCATACTTTAGAAGATGTGCTTTGTTTGCGCCGAACATACGTGCCGCCAGCATAGCCACCACCATTGGGCCGCCGCCGCATGCCTCCGCAGTCCCACCGGTAAGAGTTTCCATAAGACCTGCCGCGTCGCTTTCTTTCAAATGCCGCAAAATAACTTCATCCAACTTTTTTGCCGTGTTGTAATCGTGAAAATGAGATAAATCGGAGCTGGCTACAATCAATATCTTCCTACCACCTGCCGCCTGATGAATTGCCGCAGCAAGCTTACGGCAGGTATTTTCGCTCTGATCGCCCATCACCAAGGGAACAAAGGAAAATTCACCCAGCGCCACCTGCAGAAAAGGAAGTTGAATTTCTAAAGAATGCTCCTGCAAATGAGCTGCCGGCATCTCCTTAATTATTTCATTCAAATCCTTAATTGCTTCAGCCAGGGATTTATTTACGGAAACAACGCCCAGCGGCGTCTCGTAACCGCCTCTGCTGTATATAGATACACCGGAAAAAGCAACACGGTGGCTCGGGCCAATAACTACAACCGCGTCATATTTTTTCCCGCAGATAAGCTTGTAGGCATAGGCAGCAACTTGTCCCGAATATATGTAGCCAGCATGCGGTGCTATTAAAGCCACGATTTCTCCTTCCAACGCCAGATCCGGCACTGCTTTAAAGTAATTCTGAATATCTTTTCTCAGAACGGAAGGATCTCCTGGATACCAGGAGCCAGCTATTACTGATTTTCTTAAAACATCCATATATGCTATCATTTGAATCGCCAGATTGCCCCTTGGGGCGTATCTAAAATATCAACCCCGAGTTCGGTAAGCTGCTGTCTCATAAAATCTGCTTCCGGCCAATTGCCAGCAGCTCTTGCCTTTTCTCTTTTATGAATGAGTTCAGTTATTTCCTGGCCGGCGGATTGCTGACTAAAATCCATTACGCCCAGGATGTTGTTAATACTCTTAAGCGCCGTTAGAATTTTTCGAGCATCACCTTTGCTGATCATTCCCTGTGCCAGCGGCGAATTTAACTTACCAATAAAATCGAAAAGAGCCGCCAGCACACCGGCAATGTTTAAATCGTCATCTAAAGAAACCAGAAAGCCATGGTTGAGATCGTAAATCAACTGATTAACTTCGGAAAGATCCGCCGCATCAGCATTAATAGCGTCCAGCCGGGAAATAAAAGTGTCGATTTTTTTAACCGTATTCTTTGCCGTCTTTAACGCTTTCTCGGAATAATTGATCGGTTTACGATAATGCATCCCCAACAGGAAAAATCGTATATCCCTGCCATTGTACCCATTTTGCCTTAATTGAGCTAGCGGCAGAGAATTATTTAAAGAGCGAGACATCTTTCGTCCATTAACCAATATCAGCTCAGCGTTAATCCAATAATTAGCTCCGTTGTGGCCGGAGAATGCCTTATTAATAGCCAAAATATTTTCACAATGGGGAAACGTCTCATCAGCTCCGCTAATGTGAATATCATAAACTGCGCCCAGATATTTCTGAGAAATAGCCGCACATTCCAAATGCCAGCCGGGTCTCACATTGCCCCACTTAGCCTTATGATAAATACCTCTCTTCAACTCTCCCAGGCTTGCTCTTTTTAGCAGAGCAAAATCCGCCGGGCTGTCTTTTTCATAATCGTCAAGATCGATAGACTTGCCCAGCCTCGTCTTGCCTAAATCAACATTGGAAAGACGGCCGTAATCGGCCATTTTGGAAATGTCGTAATATACAGAATGTAATTTTTCATACGCATAATTCTTATCGACTAATTTCTCGACAATCTTGAGCATTTCTTCAACATTCTCGGAAGCCTTGACGTAAATATTATCCTGATGGATATTTAGATATTTTGCGTCTTCCAGAAATACCTGCAAATATTTATCCGAATATTCGGCAAGTTCCATCACTGCTTTTTCCGATCCCTTAATCGACTTATCGGTCATATCGACAATGTCCAGGACGTGTTTGACTTTGTAGCCTTTATAAATCAGATAGCGGCAAATTAAATCGGCAACAACCAGACGCCGGTAATTCCCCAGATGAGGCGCATCATGAACTGTCGGTCCGCAGGTACGCATTTGCACCTCTTCGGCTTTCACCGGCTTGAAGAGAGTTTTTCGGCGCTTTAAGGTATTATAAAGATTCAGAGTGGAGAGATCTTCCCTCACGGCAAATAATTCAGTGCTTAAATATCGCTCGCCGCTATCCGGAAAAATGACCACAAGCATGCCTTCTTCCATTTCGCGGGCTTTCTGAGCCGCAACAAACATGGCCGCTCCGGAACTCATACCCGCAAGTATCCCTTCTTCTCGGGCGAGTCTTCGGGACATCTCAAAAGCGTCTTCATCTAAGATATTCACTTTTTCATCAAGACACTTTTTATCAAATATGCCCGGCCGGTAGGACTCACGCATATTTTTCAACCCTTGAATTTTGTGCTGCAAATAAGGTTCAACTCCGATAATTGTAGTCTGCGGATTTAATTCTTTAAGCCGCCTGTAAATACCCATGGCAGTCCCGGTGGTGCCAAGACTGGCTACAACCGCTGTAACTTCTCCTGCAGTTTGATCCCAGATTTCCTGAGCGGTGCCGCAATAATGGGCGGCAATATTGTCTTCATTATTGAATTGATCCGTGCCGAAATATTTATCCGGATTTTCACGCAACATTTTGTAGGCAAGCTCAATGGCGCCGTCAGTGCCTTGAGCGGCCGGCGTAAAGTGCAATTCCGCCCCCATAGCCCGCAAAATCTTTTTTCTTTCTTCACTGGCCGATTCCGGCATCGTCAAACATAACTTGTATCCTTTTGCCGCAGCAATCATCGCCAAACCTATTCCCGTATTACCGCTGGTCGCTTCCAGAATGATTTTGTCGGAAGTTAATTCACCCCTTTTTTCACCGTTTTCAATCATGAACAATGCGGTGCGGTCTTTGATGGAGCCGCCGGGATTGGCGCTTTCCAGCTTGGCATAAATCTTTACCTTTTTATTAGGATTGAGCCGGCAGATTTCCACCAGGGGGGTATTGCCAATACTGTCAATTATGTTTTTATATAATTTGTGCATAAACTAATGCCTGCAAAATAATGATAATCCAGATTAAGTCGGGAGAGGAATATTTAATTTGTCGGTTAAAAATTATACGAACTAAAAACGTACTAACTATCCATCTTCAGCATGGGAATTTTGATGAACTGAACGCCTTCTTCCTTCAGGCTGTTTTCTTCTTGGGGAGTTGTAGTCCCTTTAATATTGCGCTTTTCTTCCTCCCCGCAATGTATCTTTAAGGCAACTTCGGCAAATTTGTTCCCCACATCTTCGAAATTCTTATCAATATATTGATGTAACACTTGTAAAGCTTTAATTGGAGAAATTTCTTTTTCTTGAAACTTGCTTGCCGTCCGTGAATCCTTTCCCATAATCGTAATCGAGGAAGGGACTATCTCAACATTCGAGCTATTACACGCTGGACAAGAAACTAACTTTTGCGACTTTTGTAAATTCCAGGCCTGCTGGTCTTGAAACCAGCCCTCGAACGAATGTCCTTTTTCGCATTTTAAATCGTAAATAATCACCAGCTGATAATCTCTTTCAATACCAATTTGTTACATTTTAACACGCCGCTAAGTAAAAAACAATTGTCAATATATAAATTGAATCGATGCCAAAATAATAAGCGACAAATTATATTTATCACTTAACGAAAAATTTTGTTTGAATAAAAAAAGTGGACAATTAGGAATAAATTTTATATCGTCCCTGCCGTGTCGGGATGTGGCCCAGTTTGGTAGGGCACTGCGTTCGGGACGCAGGGGTCGCGCGTTCAAATCGCGCCATCCCGACCATTCTTATTGCCGGATTCGCTATATGCTGATTTTATCATCCAACAGCCCCGGCAAGTTTAAAGATAGGCAAGTACATGGCTATAATCATCCCTCCGACTATTACACCTAAGAAAACCATCATTACCGGTTCCAAAAGTGTCGTCATGGCACTAACCGCGGCATCAACTTCATCATCATAAAAATCCGCAATTTTACTAAGCATAGCATCAAGGGCGCCTGTCGCCTCGCCAACGGCAATCATTTGCACAACCATGGGTGGGAATATTTTTGCTGCCACCAACGGCGCCGCTATAGACTCTCCCTCACCAATGCTTTGACGTGTTTTTAGCAAGGCATCTTCGACAACAATGTTTCCTGAAGTTCTGCTGACAATAGCTAATGCCTCCAAAATGGGCACTCCGGAACTCAGCATTGTTGAAAGCGTGCGCGAGAATTTAGCTACGGCAACCTTTTTCAAAAGCAGACCGAAGACGGGCGCCTTAAGCAAAAAAGCGTCAATAGTCCAACGTCCTTTTTCTGTTTTGTAAAATCTGTTGAAAGCAATAAAAACTGCAATCATAATACCCAGTATAACCCACCAATAACTCTGCGCAAACTCACTAGCCGCAATTAACATTAATGTAGGACCGGGAAGTTGCCCACCCATTCCTTCAAACATTTTTTGAAATACAGGAATAACCTTGAGGAGTAATAAAGCAACTACCGTAAAGGAGATAACTAAAACAGCGATAGGATAAGTCATTGCTCCTTTGACGCGGCTTTTTAACTTCATTGCTTTTTCCAGATAAGTGGCAAGTCTAGCCAAGATAACATCCAAAATACCGCCAGCCTCGCCGGCAGCAATTAAATTTACAAAAAGATCATCAAATACCTTGGGATATTTCTTTAAGGTATCGGTTAAGCTAGTGCCGCCTTCAATATCTTCCTTTATTTCCCGGATAATTTTGGCAAATACTTTGTTTTCTTCCTGTTGAGCCAAAAGGTCCAGACATTGAATAAGCGGAAGACCGGCATTAATCATAGTGGAAAAAATTCGGCAAAAAACAACTATGTTTTTTTCTTTAACTCTGCCTGTTAAAAAAGGAAGATATTCAGCAAGGTCTTTGGGTTTTTTCCTTATTTCGATGGACTTAAATCCCTGCCGCCGCAAAAGGCCGCGAACGGCAAGTTCATCAACTGCCTCCGTCTCCCCTTTTTTTACTTCGTTTTTCCTTGTTGTACCTTCCCAAATATAAACCGGCATATTTTAAAACCCTTTCTTTTATGGGACGAAATCCATTAAATTATTATAAGCTATCTTCCATGTAAACTCAACAAGTTAAATATTAAGTTTAATGGATGCCCGCTATTTTTTTTATTTCTTAGCCGCTCTTGTTTGTCTGCGTTGAGACAATATTTCATACTGGATGATTCCCGCAGCTACAGAAACATTCAAAGAATCAAAGTTTCCCATCACGGGAATGGTTAGTAAAAAATCGCATTTCTTCTTCACCAATGGCCTGATACCTCTCGCCTCTCCACCCAATACCAAAACTACATGACAATTAAAATCCATTTCTTTTAAATTGCCGCCATCGTGTGCATCTGCGCCAAAAATCCAAAATCCTTTATTTTTTAAATATTCAATGATTTGGGCTAAATTAACTACTCTGGTAACAGGGATTTGTCCGATACTACCGGCGGAGGCTTTGATAACTGCCGCGGTAATCGGCGCAGCCCGGTCTTCCGGAATTATCACACCGTTTGCTCCCAAACAATGGGCGGTGCGAATAATTGCTCCCAGATTTTGGGGATCCATAATACTGTCCAGTACTAAAATTAGATCAAAATTGAAAAATTTGCTGCGATTTTTTAGTAATACATCCAAATCTTCGTAAACATAGGCTTGATGCAGACCAACAACTCCTTGATGATTGGAATTTCCTGCCAATTCATCCAAATATTGCCTTCGCTGAAACTCAATCGGAATTTTTTTTTGCCGGGCAATCTCGACTATTTCTTTTATCGAAGAACCACTCCGGCCAGAGGCAATGACGATCTTTTCCCATCCTCCTTCTTGCTTCCGGAGGAGGACTTTAACCGGATTTATGCCGTAAATTACCTCCATGCGTTGCTTTCCGCCTGCATAAGTAAAATCATTTTGCCGCCAGACCAGCAGCAATTTCGCGGACAATTTGACGGCACGCTTCCAAGGGATCTTTAGCCTGGCGAATCGGCCTGCCCACAACAATATAATCAGCGCCAATTTTCAAGGCTTCAAAAGCGCTAAGCGTTCTTCTTTGATCGTCCTTTGCTGTTTCGCCGGCGCTACGAATGCCCGGCGCCGCGATGATAAATTTATCCCCAAAATTAGCCCTTAGTGCGGCTATATCTTGTGCCGAAGCTACTACACCTGATGCGCCCGCAACATGCGCTACCTTAGCCAAAAGGAGAACTAATTCGTTAGCACTTTTTTTATATCCAACTTCCGCCAAATCGGCGTTGTCCAGACTGGTAAGCACTGTTACAGCCAGAATAATCGGCTTAGCTTTGCCAAGTTTATCGGCACAAGCCCGGGCAGCAAAAACCGCTTCTTTAATCATCCTGCTGCCGCCGGACGCATGAACATTAAACATATCCACGCCCATTCTTACAACGGCTTCAGCCGCACGGGCAACTGTGTTCGGAATATCATGGAATTTGAGGTCTAAGAAAACCTTCTGACCTTTTTGTTTGATGCTCTCAATAATTTTCGGTCCGACGGCAGTAAACAATTCTTTGCCCACTTTAAACATGCCGACATAACCGGAAAGAAGCTCTACCCATGATAAAGCTTCCTTATAACTGTCGGTATCAAGGGCAAAGATTAATTTATTGATTGCTCTTTTATTCGAGATATTCTTCATCGCCGATGAACTCAGTATTATCCGGAATTGGCTTGAAATCTTCCTTTGTACCTTTTAAATATTCTGGATGAGCGTAAACAACCTTTCCGGCGGCAATTTCGCGTAGCGCCAACACAATTTCCCTGTTCTTGCTTTCTATTAACGGTGCCGAGCCTTTAAGTAATTGGCGCGCACGTTTGGATGCCAGTGATACCAGACCGAATCTGGTTTTGGCAACGCTCAAGGAATCTTCTACTGTAATTCTTGCCATTTGTATTTCGACCTCCTAAAATATACCATTTATTTTCATAAATTGTTTAACCTTATCACGCAAACTACTCCTTTTACATTTTTGCGCAATATAGATAGAACGCAATTGATCGGTTGCTTTTTCCAAAGCGTCGTTAAAAATTACGTAGTCATACCACGAAATCTCTTTTAATTCATTCTCTGCTTGAACAAGTCTGGTTTGAATAATTTCATTGGTCGCGTGGCCGCGCCTTTCCAAGCGCTTCAAAAGCTCTGCACGGGATGGTGGAAGAACAAAAACAAAAACACCGCCTTTAAACTTTTGTTTTATCTTTTTAGCGCCGCGAAGTTCAATATCCAGCAATAGATCATTACCTTTTTGCAGAAACTCTTCCATAGTTTTCCACGATGTCCCATACAAGTGACCATAATTTTCCACCCATTCGGCAAATTCACCTTTTTTAATACGCGCCTGAAAGTCTTTGCGGGAAATAAAATAATAATCTTTCCCATTTATCTCTTTGGGACGCGGCGGCCTGGAGGTGTAGGAAACGGAAAATTTTATTTCGGGACAAGACCTCAGCAGCCGCTGGCAAATGCTGCTTTTCCCGGTTCCCGATGGCCCCGAAACAACTATAAACAATCCTTTGGCCATAATATTACTCAATGTTTTGTGCCTGCTCGCGTAACTTGCCCAGTTCACTTTTTGTTTCGATGACCTGACGAGTTATTTCAGTATCGTTACTTTTTGAACCAATCGTATTAATTTCACGATTCATTTCCTGTAAAAGAAAATCAATCTTTTTACCTTCAGCTTCATCGCTTTGCAGCAACACCACAAACTGACTAATATGACTTTGTAGCCGGACTATTTCTTCGGTGATATCGCTTTTCTCCGCCATCAAGGCTACTTCCTGGGCCAATCGGGTATCGTCCAGTTCACACCCTTTCGTCAAATCCCTGATTCTTTCGGTTAAGCGCCTCTGATATTCAAGGACAACTTGCGGTGCGCGCAAATTTATCGCCTTCAAAATATCTTTGAGCGATTCCAGCCTTCCGTCCATATCCCGGTAAATGGCAAATCCTTCTTCCTGTCTCATTTTCATCAGCATTTTCAGAGCGTCTTGCAGGGAAGTTTCAACTTGACTTAAAAAATCAGGACTCAGCTGTGATTCTGTCTGCGCAGAAAAAATATCGCGAAAGCCGGTCAGCATCTTTAAGTTAATAGCTTCTTTAAAACCGAATTCCTTTTTAAGCCGGTTCAAAACATTAAAATAATTGTGGGCAACATCCAAATTTAAACTGGCTGCAAAAGCATCACCGCCTTCTTCTTCCAGCCGTATAAATACTTCTATTCTACCGCGCTTGAATTTTTCACCAATCTTCTTTTTATACTCCAGCTCCAGAGGTAAAAACGCTGAAGGTAAGCGCAGCGATATCTCCAAAAACCGATGATTCACGGATTTCGCTTCTACAACAATATGTCTTCCTTGGAAAACTTCTTCAGCCCGCCCATAGCCGGTCATACTTTTGATCATTTATCCACCTGTTTGTTTATAAGAACTTTTTATATTGGATGCGCCATTTTCAACTGCGATAAGTATTTCGCTCTTATTTTGCTAAACATTGAAATTTGTTCCCCCTCAGCATAATCGGGATATGTCCAGGGAAGAGGACAGAACTTTTTTCCTTGGTAAATTAAGGTCAGATCGGCATAAATTCCATCACGTAAATAAGGCCGGTGTGTATAACCCTTGCCGGTGGCCAAAATTAAATGCGCTTTGGATATATATCCGGGATCAATATTAATTTGCCGCCGCTTGTCTAATGCCGACCTATCTTCGATATCATTCGTAGCCAGCTTAATATCGGGCAATATCTCCGGCTTGATCAGTATTTCCATAGATATAAACCGCCGGACAAGATTATCGCCCATTTCTGCGCAGTAATAATCCGTATAATCAAATGGCATTATAACACTTACAAAATCGGGCTGGCCGTAAGCAACTGATAAAATCACTATCACTTCATTTAGCAAAGCAACTTTTGTTGCCAATACGCTAAATAGCAATTTTACCGGCTCAGCCGCAGTCGGTTTGCTCATATTACTTTTATTAGCTCTTCCCTGGAAACAGTGGCCGTGCCGATTTTACCAACAACGATACCTGCAGCTAGATTAGCCAAACATGTTGCTTCCTTCATTTCGGCCTGCGCGGCGAGACCAAGGGCAAGCACGCCGATAACTGTATCGCCGGCACCAGTTACATCGTAAACTTCTTTGGCCTGCGCCGGAAAATAAGTATGAATAATTTTCTGACCTTTTTCAAAAAGGCTCATGCCTTCTTCTCCCCGCGTGATGAGTACTGCCTGAAAGTCAAATTTTTTTAAAAGAGCGCTGCTTAATCTCTGAAGATCATCGGCGTTGGTTATCTCCATACCGGCGGCACGCTGAGCTTCATGATGGTTGGGAGTTATCACATGTGCCCCTTCGTACATGGAAAAATTGTTCTGTTTGGGATCAAGACAGATAAATATTCCCGAATTTTTCACTATTTTTTTTATTCCTTCGACAAGTTCTTTAGAAATAACTCCCTTATTGTAATCGGAAATGACAATAGCTCCAATTTTCTTTTGTAGAGATTTCGCATATGCGAGAATTTTATTGGTGTTTACTTTAGCAATCGTTTTCTTGCTTTCTTTATCAAAGCGCACAACTTGCTGGCCATGAGCGACAACCCTTGTTTTCAGAGTAGTCGGCCTTCCTTTATCCACAATGATACCAAGTGTTTCTATTTTCTTTTGCCGCAGTTCCGTAAGCAGCCTTTTCCCAACATTATCCGCACCAATAACTCCGGCTACATAAACCTTGCCTCCCATAGTATAGATACTGTTGAGAACATTCGCACAACCGCCCAGCAGGATGCTGTCTTTTTGAACATCAACCACCGGCACCGGAGCTTCTGGAGAAATGCGGGAAACCTTTCCCCAAATGAAATGGTCAACCATTACATCACCGATAACAAGAACGCCGGCTTGGCGGAAATTAGCGATAATTTCCAGTGCCCTTTTTTTTGTTAAAATTTTTTGCACTTTGGAAAAACATCTCCTGAAAGAATTTACCCTAAAATAAAAAAGCGCTTGGAGCGCTTGCGTTATGAAAAAGCGGCGTTATATTATTACTAAGGCCTGAATTTGTCAAATATTTTTTAAAAATATAAATTGCCGCCAAGCAGCTGATCGCCCGGCAACCAAGGGACTTTTACGATTATCTTGACACGCAAGCATCATCTTCATTATACTCCTTTTCCTGAAAATAAATTGTTATTAAATATAATTTTCGAAAATGTTCTGTTTTTAAGAGAAAGTGAATGGATTTTTCATGCTGAATGTTGAACAATTTCGCTACGGCGCTGATAATCTGGCCTACCTAATTTACGGCACAACACAGGCCATGGCCATTGACGGCGGGGCCTGGCGGGAAATACTTTCTTTCCTGGAACGCAATAGCCTGTCACTTACGTTTGTTACCAATACTCATCAACACGACGATCATATGCCGGGCAACGATCACCTGCTCAAAGCGACCCGCGCGCAATTTTTGAATTCTGCCGCCTTTCCCAACAATCACATAATCATAATTGACGGAGAAACAATTGTTGTTTACCGGACTCCCGGCCACACCGATGATTCGGTGTGCTTTTACACAGGGCAGGCGCTAATCACCGGTGATACTTTGTTTAATGGAACGGTGGGTAATTGTTTCTCCGGTAATTTGAAAAATTTTTATCTGTCTATCAAACGCCTCACGGTCTTGCCGGATGATACCATAATTTACGCCGGTCATGACTACGTCAAAAATTCCCTGGCCTTTGCCAAACGCCTGGAGCCCAATAATAAAGAAATTGACCGGTTCTGGAACTCCTACGACCCGGATCATGTTTATTCGACTATGGCCGATGAACGCCGGATTAATCCCTATTTGAGACTCAATGAAGAACCAATAATAAATTTGCTCAAAAAAACCAATCTTCCCTATGCTACGGAGTCGGAACGTTGGCATTCGTTAATGTCCATTGAATAAATAAACCTTTCATAATAATTAGTTTTAAAATAAACTAATAGATATTTAACAAAAATGATTTTTTTGCTGTAATCTGCTCCGGTGTAATGCATTTTAAAATAATTTCCAAGGAGTAAACAAATGAATGACAATGTTCTTTTGAAACCGATAAAGCTGGGGCGATACGAACTCCCCAACCGGATATTTATGGCCCCTATGACCCGTAGCCGTGCCGATAATCCCGATAACGCGGCGACACCGCTCATTGCCGAATACTATGCCCAGCGAGCCTCCGCCGGGCTGATAATTACCGAAGGATCGCAAGTCTCCACACAAGCAGTGGGCTATATTAACACACCAGGAATTTACAGTCCGGCACAGGTTGAAGGTTGGAAACTGGTCACCGAGGCCGTCCATAGCAAAAATGGGCATATTTTCTGCCAGCTCTGGCACTGTGGCCGCATATCCCACCCGGATTTTCACGGCGGCAAGCTTCCTGTAGCCCCCTCGGCAATAAATCCTATGGATAAGTCGTTCACACCGGAGGGTTTTAAAGACACCGTAACGCCGCATGCCCTTACCACAACAGAGATACACGCCATCACGCGGGATTTTCGCCAGGCTGCTGAGAATGCCGTTGTCGCCGGGTTTGACGGAGTAGAGATTCATTCCGCCAACGGGTATCTTTTTCATCAGTTCTTCACCAATTGCTCCAATAACCGCGAGGATGAATATGGCGGTTCTTATGAAAACAAAGCGCGTTTCTTCTTCGAAACATTATCGGCAATAGGCACTGCTATCGGCTTCGATAGGGTTGGTGTCCGGCTGAATCCTTCCTGCCATGGTTTTTTCGGCATAACCATAGACAAGGAAACCATCCCAACATTTGAATATATTGCACGCAGGTTAAACGATTACCACAATTTAGCTTACGCTCATTTCACCGAACCATTCAGCCCGGTGGACAATGTTCCCTATGCGGTAAAGGAAGTTGCGAAACACTTCAGTTTACTCTATAAAGGAACCATGATTATTAATTCCAGATTCAAAAGCGACAGCGGATCTCGTGTCATTGAAGAAGGTTATGCCGATACCGTCGCTTTCGGCAAACCGTTTATTTCCAATCCTGATCTTGTGGAGCGTATTGCGAGCGGAGCTGAGTGGGCCAAATGGGATGATAAGACATTTTATACGCCGGGGCCGAAAGGCTATACGGATTATTCGCGTCTTTCCGATTAGCAGTTAGTATGTGCCGACCTGAAAGAGCGATTTAAAAAAATACGACCACAAAATTAACAAGGAGGCGCAAGAACATGACCAGAATTAATGTCGGAGATAAATTTGGAGATTTTTCTTTAAAGAACCACAAAGACGCAGTCATCGATACGGCGGCATTAACGGGCAAAAAAATACTTCTTTCATTTCATCCCCTTGCCTGGACAGATGTCTGCGCCCGGCAAATGCAGTCGCTGGAAAATAATTTTGAAAGCTTCCAAAATTTAAATACCGTTCCCTTGGGGCTTTCTGTTGATTCCGTGCCCTGCAAAAAGGCTTGGGCGGAAAAACTCGGCATCGAAAAAACGGATTTATTGGCCGATTTTTGGCCGCATGGAGGCCTTGCCCTGCGTCTGGGGATATTTATCGACCGGTTCGGTTTTTCCGAGCGAGCCAACATAATTTTCGATAAAGACAGAAGATCGATATTCGTCAAAATTTATCCTTTGAAGGAATTACCGGATGTAAAAGAACTTCTGGAGTTCCTGAAAAAATAGGTCTTTTAGCGTTTTGAAAAGGCTGGGTTCATTTCAACTAACGGATAAAAAAACAACCAGATTTTTTATTTTTGGACTATAGACCTCTTAAAAAAATCAACACCTACAGGCCGTTATCATCATCTGCGCGTCATTACAGCATAAAGGTAAAAATATTAATAAGTTTTTATATATAATTCATTATTGACTTCAGTAACATTATCAAGTAAAAAAATTGCATATTCATTAGTCTTGAAGGAAGAACTCTTATGATCCGCTCAGCGCTTTTAGTTACGCTAGGTGTTGTTATAACGGCTTTTATGTCTTTTTGGTCTGTGGCATTTTCGATTTTTCCCAATGCCCACAACAAAGTTCATAAAATAGCCAACCTTTGGGGCAAGATTTTACTTTTAATATGCAATACAAAGGTGGAAGTCATCGGCAAAGAAAATCTCCAGCCCGGGAAACCACATGTTTTCATGGCCAACCATCAAAGCGATTTTGATATATTAATTGCCTTAGCATATATCCCCGGCCAATTCCGGTGGCTTGTCAAAAAAGAGTTATTCAATATACCTATCTTCGGCGCGGCAATGAAAAGCGCCGGATATATTGAAATTGACCGGCATAATCGAGAAAGGGCATTGCAAAGCCTCGATGAAGCGGCGTTGCGCATTAGGGAAGGAAAGTCAATAATGACCTTCCCGGAAGGCACAAGAAGCCGCGACGGAGAAATCAATTCTTTCAAACAGGGGACCTTTTATCTAGCCATTAAATCGGGCGTGCCCATTGTACCTGTTTCTATTATCGGCAGCGGTAAAATTATGCCTAAAAGATCTCTGAAAGTGCGCCCCGGCAGGGTGAAACTGGTCATCGATAAAGAAATAAACGTAAAAGACTATGATATTGAAAAACGACAGGAACTTGTTGAAAAAGTCAGAAATATAATTATTAAGAATTACGACTACTGGCGGGAAGCCGGTACCGCTGGCATCAAAGATATGGAAAGGGAAGCTACTTAAACCCTTCTACTGCCGTACTTTTGGGAATCGTTCAAGGATTGACCGAACTTTTTCCAGTAAGCAGTTCCGCTCATCTGGTTATCCTTCAAAGTTTCTTGCCGGATTTTCACCAGCCGAGAGTGGCATTGGACGCCATATTGCATTTGGGTACAGCGGCGCCATTATTTTGGAGGCGCCATACTTTAAGCAAATTCCCTCTGGGAAAATATGGCTCTGTTTTGTTGGTTTTATCTGCGCCGACTTAACTGGGCTGCTATCCCTTAAGCTGTTTTTTCTGGTTATCCGCGAACCGCGCTTGAAATTCTTTGCTTACTATTGCTGGCTATTCTGATTTTTTACCCTACTTGTCAAATCGCCTTTTTTCTGAAATAATCACCAGCATTGAGGTCGTTGAAAAACCCCATGTTTTTGGGCTGTTCAAAAATGTTAGATGCAAGGCACGCAAAAAAAGCGAACCGCGAGGCGTATATGGATATACGTTGAGCGGTGCGGCTTGCAGCGCAACACAGCAGATGAGCGTTTTTCAACAGCCCAGCATTGACAAATTGTTTTGATGCGCTGATAAAATGGAAGAGAAAAAAACAGAGAAACAAAAGGATAATAAAAGAACCCGGGAAATTAAAGGCGTAGTATGTCTGGCCCTGGCTGTATTTACGCTTTTGTGTCTCGTATCCTACCATCCGCAAGATCCTTCTTTTACCCGTTTCGTTGTTGACGGCAAAGCGACTCACAACTTCACCGGCTATATCGGTTCCTACGCCGCTGATTCATTAATCCGTCTGTTAGGATTCAGTTCTTTTCTTTTGCCTTTAATTTTGCTTTTGTGTTCTTTTAAATATTTTTTAAGACCTGCTTTCGTTATTAAAGCTGGCAGGCTTTTGGGTTTTTTCTTTTTCGTCCTGGCTTTTGCCGGGCTCATGTCCCTTATTTTTAATGGAGGAATAAAATTTTATGAAGAAACGATGAAAGCCGGCGGTTTTATCGGTTCATCAATTGTAGATATTCTCCTCTATTTTTTCAATACAGCCGGAACATCTATCATTCTAATTGTTATTTTTATTGTGACACTAATTTCCTTAGTTGAATTTTCACTGGTTTACGTGGCTCAAAGAGTTTCTCGATCTGCAATAAAACTAATCGCCTTTGGCAAAAGCCGTCTCTCGGCATTGGCCAATTTTGTATTTAAAAACATAAAAGCGGAAAGACAAACTCAGCCGGCACTCGAAGAAAATCCAGCAGCGTTAAAAAAGACAAAGCTCAAAAAAATTGAGCAAACTCATTTTAATTTCACTAAAACAACAACGGACGGCAAGTTCCAACTGCCTCCCCTTACTTTATTGGACGAAGCTCAGCACAAGGATGCCCGCGTGAAAAGGGACAACTTGATTACCAATTCCCGCATCCTGGAAAAGAAGCTATCCGATTTCGGCGTCGAGGCGCGTGTTGTGGAAGTCATGCCCGGCCCGGTCATCACCATGTATGAGCTGGAACCGGCTCCGGGCGTCAAAATTAACCGCATCACCAATCTGGCCGACGATCTGGCGTTGGCTCTGATGGCGCCGAGCATCCGCATTATCGCACCCATTCCCGGCAAATCGGTTATCGGCATCGAAATACCCAACCTCAAAAGAGAACATGTTTTTCTCAAGGACGTTTTGGATAACGATGCTTTTCTGGAATCATCTTTGCGGCTGCCGATCGCCCTGGGTGTAAATTTTGTAGGCACACCGGTAGTTGCCGATTTAACCAAAATGCCGCATTTGCTCATTGCCGGCACCACCGGCTCCGGTAAAAGTGTTGCGCTTAACGCTATGATTTGCAGTATTCTTTTTAAAGCCCAGCCAGACGATGTCAAATTCCTCATGATCGATCCGAAAAGGCTGGAACTCTCTTCCTACGGGGGCATCCCGCATTTAATTCATCCTGTCGTTGTTGATCCCAAAAAAGCTTCGCAGGTCTTGCGCTGGACAGTGGAAGAGGTGGAAAGGCGCTATCGGGTAATCAGCGATATAGGCGCAAAAAGCATCGATTTTTATAATGAACTGCTCGCCAAAGGGCCAAAGGGTAAAGCCTTTCAACAAGCAAAAGAACAGCAGGCTGAACCCCGGTTTGAAGACGGCGCCTTATACCCTACCGCCAACACAGGAAGAGACGAGCAACCGATCCACCATGTAAAGCTTCCTTATATTGTCGTCGTTATCGACGAGTTATCCGATTTAATGATGGTTGCACCGCGTGATGTGGAAGAATCACTGACACGGCTGGCGCAGATGGCAAGGGCAGCCGGAATTCATCTCATCATTGCGACCCAGAGGCCATCGGTGGATGTTATCACCGGTTTGATTAAAGCGAACTTTCCCACACGCATATCTTTTCAGGTATCTTCTAAAATTGATTCCCGCACAATCATCGACCAGCAGGGCGCGGAACAACTGCTCGGCGCCGGAGATATGCTTTTTATTCCGCCGGGTACATCCAAGCTTTCGCGTATCCACGGAGCTTATGTTTCGGACAAGGAAATTTCGCGCATTGTGGATTTCATTAAAATGCAGGCGCAACCGGCGTATGATTCCTCCATCGACAAATTTCAGTTGGCAGCCGCGCAATCTCAGCATGAAGATGACGATGATGAAAAATATGATGAAGCCGTAGCCTTGATTGGCGAATTGGGGCAAGCATCCATATCGCTGATTCAGCGCTACATGAAAATCGGTTATAACCGCGCGGCGCGCATCATTGAACAAATGGAGCACGAAGGTATCGTCGGCCCATCCGATGGGGCCAAACCCAGAAAAGTCTTAGTTCGAAAGCTCCCCCGTTGAAGAAAATAAAACAACACAAGGTACATATCATCAGTCTTGGTTGCCCCAAAAATCTTATTGATTCCGAAGTAATGGGCGGCCTCTTAAATCAGTCCGGACTGCAAATGGTTAATCGTAACGATTCAGCCGATATCATCATTGTCAATACCTGTGCATTCATTAATCCGGCCAAGGAAGAAGCCCTCGAAGAAATTTTAACTCTGGCGGAAACGAAGAAAAAAGGCAGCCACCAATTTAAGCTTGTTGTCGCCGGATGCCTTGCTCAACGTTACGGCAAGGAACTTTCTGCCCAAATTCCCGAAGTGGATTTATTTATCGGCACAGGTGAAGTAGGCAACATTGTCCGACACATAAATAAATTAGATGAAATAAAATCCAAACGAGCTGCCATAATCACCAAACCTGATTTCTTAATGAATTCAATGCACTCGCGGATTTTATCGTCACCAGTCGCCAGCGCGTATTTAAAAATTTCCGATGGCTGTTCCAATTGCTGTTCTTACTGCGCAATACCTTCTATTCGCGGCAAAGCGCGCAGCCGTGCACCGAAAGATATTCTACGCGAAGCCCAAAATTTAGCAGCAAAAGGCGTCAAAGAAATCATTATTACCGCTCAGGATACTACCGCTTACGGGAAGGACTTAAAAAGCAGGCCACAATTAGCTGATCTGTTAAATGATATGGCGCAAATCAAAGGCATCAAATGGATCCGCCTGCTTTACGCCAATCCGGCGCATATCACTACAGCCTTGCTCAAAACTATAACGGCAAATAAAAAAATCTGCCGCTACATTGATCTGCCCATTCAGCACATTGACGATACCATCCTCCAATCAATGAACCGCAAAGTCACCAGTTTTAAAATCAAAGAAGTTATCGCACAGGCTCGCCAAATAGTCCCCGGTGTTGCTTTACGAACATCGCTAATCGTCGGCTTTCCGGGAGAAACGCCAAAAAGGTTTGAAAAATTGCTCGACTTTGTGCGTGAAACAAAGTTTGACCATCTTGGTATTTTCACTTATTCGCGGGAAGAAGGGACAAGCGCAGCCCAGTTAAAATCGCAAATACCAGAAAAAGAAAAAGAGCGCCGCCGCGAAATTATTATGAATGAGCAGGCAGCAATTTCCAATGCCATCAATAAGAGTTTGATTGGCTCAATTGAGGACGTGCTCATTGAAGAAAAAAACGACAGACCAGATTATAACTTTATGGGCAGATGCCGCCGACAAGCCCCGGAAATCGACGGCGTTACTTATGTTAAGGACACGCGACTAAAAATCGGCTCAATCGTAAAGTGTAAAATCATTACTGCCGATGATTATGATTTATTTGGAGAAATTATCTAATCAAAAACCAGTTTGACAATTGATTGCATATTAAAATATATTCACACTACTACTTACTCATAAAAGGAATTATTAATGCAGATTAAAGAAGTTTTTTCCGCATATAAAGACGATCTTCAGCAGGTAGAAGAATACCTCAATAAATATATAACTTCCGAGGTGAAATTAATTCCTGAAGTTTCGCACCACTTGATTGACAGTGGCGGAAAAAGATTCCGCCCTCTTCTGCTTTTAATCAGCGCCGGGCTTTGCGGATATAAGGGAAACAATCGTTTTCCGATGGCCGCGGTTATGGAATTTATCCATACGGCTACATTGCTCCACGATGATGTTATTGATCAAGCAATCATCCGCCGCGGCAAAACTTCCGCCAACAATATCTGGGGAAATGCTGCAAGTGTTCTCGTCGGCGATTTTCTTTATTCCAAATCTTTCACTTTAATGACTGAAATTGAAAATATCGCCATTTTAAAAATGATGTCCGAAGTCACAAACGTTATGTCCGAAGGCGAGGTTTTTCAACTCATGAAGTGCGGCGATGTCAAAATGACCGAAGAAGAATACTTAACCATCATCGAGAAGAAAACGGCGGTTTTAATTTCCGCGGCCTGCGCCTGCGGAGCGATTCTCGGTTCGGCGTCAGAAGAACAAACTAGCGCGCTGATGCAGTTCGGTAGAAATATCGGTATGGCTTTTCAAATTACCGACGACACTCTGGACTATATGGCCAAGGAAAAAGAATTCGGCAAATCCATCGGCAAGGATTTGGAAGAAGGCAAAATTACCCTGCCGCTTATTTACGCTTTAAAAAAATGTACAGCAAAAGAAAGAAAAATAATCAAAGAATTGATAGGCAGAAAAAAAGCTTCACAAAGAGCGGTAGGCCAGATTTTAAGTTTCATTCGAAAAAACCAAGGGATTGAATATTCTTTAAAATGCGCGGAAAATTTCATCAGTGACGCCAAAGCCCGGCTGAATCTGTTTCCCGAATGCGTGGAAATAAATCAACTCCATGCGGTTGCTGAGTATATTCTTTCCAGAAATATATAATACCAAGCCGCTTGTAAGTTACCACCTTGCAGCCGGTAATTACCGGTGAGGTAAAAAACTTATTTGCTATGCGCTTCCCTACGGGATGCGCCCCCGGTCTTTGACTAACTTTGTTGGCATCGTCGTCGGATTCCTCAACGTATGTATAATACGCTTCCTCGCCTCCTCCTTGCCGCCTCGTTATTGTTGAAACTCCAATTCTGAAAGCGGAGCGCGGCGGAATTGGTAAGTTGAACAATCCCGCAAAGCGGAGGGTATTACCCGTGATCCTTTGAAATCGAAATGGTATAGTATAATGCCATACCTTCATTGATTGCGGTCAAGAATTTTTCTTTTTGAGTAACGTTTTAGATCAGCGGTGGGCGGCAGCCCGTGCGCTAGAGCATTTCGTCCGATTATTTCCCTTCACAGTATTTTCCCATGAACTCTCTCGTAATCTTTCCAAGTCGTTCATCGAGAATTTCATATACCTTACTCACAATTGGTTTAGGAACACTACCATAAAAGGCCTGAGCTATGCCTCCCGTAATGCATGCCAAGGTATCGGTATCTCCGCCAAGTGACACAGCCGCTCTGATGGCATCCTCAAAATCGGTCGAGTCGATAAATGCACGAATTGCCTGGGGGACTGTGCCTTGAGAGGTGACATCAAACTTATAAGTTGGGCGGATGTTATCGACATGCTTGCTCAAGTCATATTGAAATCGTGTTTCGATAAACTCCTTGATTTCAATTTTTGATTTTCCTGCCCGTGCAAGAAATATCGCTGCAACCGTTGCCTGTCCACCTTTGATGCCTTCGGGGTGATTGTGTGTAACTTCAGTAAATTCCTTTGCTTTCTGTAAGACAGTATCAAGATCGTTATACGCATACCCTACGGGACTGATGCGCATGGCCGCACCATTTCCCCAACTGTTATATGGTTCTGACTCTTCGCTCTGCGCCCATCTATGGAAATAGCCCCCGTATCCTCCGTGGGGATACCAACGGTAGAATTTCTTCATATTATCAACATAGCTTGTCCCCGTAAGAATCGAGTCTGCTAAGGCAATTGTCAGAATCGAATCGTCTGTGAAGGAACACTTTATAGAAAACAGCGTAAACGCCTTGGTCTTTATGTTGTTCCACTCGTACACTGATCCAATGATATCACCCGCAATTGCACCAATCATCTAATCATCCTTTCGTGACCTAACGATAAGTTCACCGGCATAGGCTATTCCTGCAAATTTGGTCGATAATACCGGTCTGGGTTCGTCAGAATAATGGACGCCTATTCCTTTGATGGCGTTATCTGGGATTTTAGAGCCGCTTCGTGCAGACCCTTCTCCGCTTCCTCGAACATTCTCCAATCCGCCTCTGTCGCCTCTCGATATTCCGGTTCGCTCTGATTCGCCGGAAGGATGAATCCCGATATTCCCTTCGCCTTCCCCCGCGCCAATCTTTTTTCTTCTCTTGATGATGGCTTAAAAAACTTTTTCTGATTCTTCGTTTGTTTTTTCTTCGATGAAAGTTCCTTTTCCTTTGTAAGCTTTTGCTTCGACTTCATAATGTTCCTCCAATTTTTTAATTATTTCGGTTATATTGATGTCGCGACAAGTAACCGTGAATCAACAACCTTAAAAACAAAAAACCCGTGCCAAAGGCTACGGGTCATAAAATCAATTATGTTGCCAACCTTTAGCACATTTATATAGCGGAGCAAGTAACATGATAAATCACCGCTTTGATGATTAGATTATAAAGTGAAATGCAGCTAAATGCAATATATTTTTAGGGCGCTATTCTCTCAACAGGAAATATTGACCACAAAGTGGATGGTGTGTGATATCGTTTTTCCGTTTCAGCCAAAGATTTCACCCGGCTTGACAGGTTTCCACTTGTTTCTTTCAAGCTTGAACAAATCGAGCTTCTTTCCCCTGTGCCACTTTACGAGAACAACCGCTTTTGCTTTATAATGTCGCTTGACTTTAGATAGACGCAAGATGTCTTCGGGTGTGGGACTTGGTGCAGTGCCGCCTTTGGTTTGAATGAGGACGATGTCAAAGAGGTCTCCACGTTTCAGACCTCTTTTGCTATGGCGATGGTCTTTACGGATAGCTAGCAAGTCAATAATACCGCGAGCCTCAGCTTTGGTCTTACCGCCAAAGTCAATTAGCTTCCATTGTGCACCTGTTCGGTGAGCGAATGTGACAAGCCATTTCGTCATTGTGCGCGCCCACTTTGCGGTGTGTTGCGCCTTCTTGCCGGGACTCATGCTATGTGGTGTGTCTATCATTTCTTCCTACCTTTGGGATAACGATGTGGGTCACCTCTTTTCCTGCTGTGAACCAGTGCAGCGTTGGACCTTCAAGCACTGACAATGCGAGCCCGAACTGATATTGGAACTTGCGGGCACCCTCCGGTGGCTTCGTGTACTCACACGCTTTTTTCAGATCAGAATCAGCTTCACGCTTTTTCACTTCGACTACCAGAAGATTATGATCTAGTTCCACCTTACCTCTGTGGTGGATAATGATGTCTGGTCGGACTTTGTTCTCGTTGGGCATTGCCTTGGGATCTTTGCCCGGGCCTTGTCTGTTGTACTCGCAGTCTACATTCCACCCTGATATCTCATCCTCCAAGTACACTGCCAAACGATGGGCTATTGCCCATTCCGATGCATCGTGGGTGAGCAAATCCGAATCACGATTGCTCAACATTTCAATGGCTCGCGTAACGTGGGCTTTGAGTTTTGAGTGGTTCATATCTTCTCCTGAGCTAACAATTAATATACGAACTTCTACAAAATTACCGGCGGTTCATAATATTTTGCGTCGATCCTCCCCGCCCGGTCGTTCTTCAGCGCCTGTGGCAGATATTCCATAATGTCGCGGGCGGTGATGCCGTCGACACCTTTTTTTGCCGCGGCCAGATCTCCGGCATAGCCGTGCAGAAATACTGCCTTGCGTGTTGCCTCATCAGGCTTTAACCCCAATCCGTACATCGCCGCAATGCAGCCGGTGAGAACATCACCAGAACCGGCTGTGGCCATACCGGCATTGCCGCTCAAATTTATGTAAACCCTGCCGTCGGCGCATCCAATCAAAGAATGGGCTCCTTTTAGAACAATGATGCTGTTTAGTTTTTTTGCTGTCTCCTGCAAAACGGCAATCTTAGCAGCGCTTATTTCCGCAGCAGGCCTTCCAGTAAGCCGTGCCATTTCCCCCAGGTGCGGTGTCAGGATTGTTGCCGCTTTCCGACTGCGTAATATTTCCAGATTTTCCGCAATCGCTGTAAGACCATCACCGTCAATGAGGAGCGGTACTTTGATTGCTCTCACCAGCTCTTTGACCAGCCTCACCGTTTCTTCCTGCAGGGAAAGGCCGGGGCCGATGACCACCATATCCATTTTCACTGACGCTTCCAGCAATTTATTTTTGCACTTCACGGCAATGCTTCCCGCCGCAGTTTCTTCCTGCGGCAGATAGACAATCTCTCTGCCTTTTACCGCCAGCTTGCCGATCATTGATTGCGGAGCGGCAAGCCTTGCATACCCGCCGCCTGCCTTCAAAAAGGACATAGCCGCAAAATAAGGCGCGCCATAATAACCCACGGCACCGGCAATGAAGAGGACATCACCCACTGAACCTTTGTAGGCTTCCGATGGACGCTGGGGTAGGGCCACATAATCATTGGTGGCAATTTGGAGATCGTTGCTTTCCGTTAGTGACGGTGGGAAGGAAATATGGCTAACAAATAATCCCCCGCCAAGCTCATAGCCCGGATAAAACATGTTACCAATTTTGGGGAGACCAAAAGTTGCGGTGTAATCGGCCTTAACCGCTACGCCCAAAATTTGGCCGGTATTGCCGTTAACGCCGGAAGGAATATCCAAAGATAAAACTTTCTTTTTGCTTTTATTGATCAGAGCAATAACATCCGCGGCTAATCCCGCAACATCGCGGTCAAGACCTGTACCGAAAATCGCATCAACAATCAGATCGCAGTGGGCTACATCCTTTTTTGCTGCCGCTGCGTTTTTCAGATTAAATACTTCTATGGGCAGTTTATCGATGATGACCATATTGGTTTGGGCTGCACCACGAAATTTATTTTTATCAGCCAGCAAGAATACTTTTACCTGGTATCCGAGAGAGTGGAGCAGGCGCGCGATTACCAGACCGTCGCCGCCGTTATTGCCGGAGCCGCAAAAGACGACAAATTTCCTGCCTTTAATGTCGCTTTCATTTTGCAGCACATTTATAGCGGCAATGCCCGCATTCTCCATGAGTATTTCTTCGGCAATGCCCAGTTTCTCGATGGCATAACGATCCATTAAACGCATTTCTTCAACACTTGCTAGTTTCATAAACTTTTCCCTTAAAAATTCGACGATATTTACATTTACTTTCTTTAATGTATAATGATCCTACCTTTACAAACTTATTTTGCCAACAATAATTTTAATGGAGAATTTATGAAAGTATCAAGTGAAATTATCAAAAAACGTATATCCTGCAGGACATATTCGGACAAACCCCTTGAAAATCGAACGCTGAATGACTTTACCGCAGCAATAAATACGGTTCATATCGGTCCATTTGGCAATCAACCTGTTTTCAAACTGATAACTCCTGTTTCGGCCACAAATCAGGAATTGAAAAAACTTGGCACTTACGGCGTTATAAAAAATGCCCGGATGTTTCTTGTAGGAACAATAAAAAACGGCCGGATGGCCATGGAAGATTACGGCTACTGTAAGGAAATATTAATCCTGCAAGCGACTGCACTGGGATTAGGAACATGCTGGCTGGGTGGAACTTTTAAAGCCAGCGGCTTTGCCCAAGCGGTTGATTTGCAGGAAGATCAAATACTGCCTACCGTAAGTCCAATAGGATATCCCGCCGAAGAGAGATCGCTCACGGAAAAAATTATGCGGCGCGTTGCCGGCTCTGACCATCGAAAACCCTGGTCGGATATTTTCTTTGCCGATGATTTTTCTACACCTTTTACTCAACCGCTAGCGGGAAAATATTCCGAAGCGCTCGAAAATCTGCGCCTGGCCCCTTCAGCTTCCAATAAGCAACCCTGGAGGATTTTGCTTGATACTGGTAAAAATACTTTTCACTTCTATCTTTCACGCTCTTTTGGTTACAATTTATTACGGGGAGTTTCCCTGCAAGATATCGATCTGGGTATTGCGATGAGCCACTTTGAAATAACTGCGCGGGAACAAGGACTCGCAGGAATTTGGCAAGTTGATACTAATGCTCCAAAAGAAACATCGCTTGATTATATAGTCAGCTGGCAGAGCGAAATTTAAGAATTAGGTCAACCGACCCTGAGCACTTTTGCTCCACGGATTTGCCCTTCCTTTAATTCGGTAAGCGCACGGTTGGCTTCAGCTAACGGATACTCTTCTACTTCCGGTATTATTGGTATTTGCGCGGCCAGAGTTAAAAACTCTTCGATGTCTTTACGTGTTACGTTGGCCACACTTTTTATTTCTTTTTCCTGCCAGAGGTGTTGCGAATAGTCTATATTCAGCAAATAGTCTTTGTCCGTTTCTTCTTTACGTATCGCGTTTATAATCAGCCTTCCAGCAGGCTCCAGATTTTTTAGGGCTTCCACAACAGGTCCCCAGGCAGGCGTTGTATCGATAATGGCATGAAGTTTTTTCGGCGATTCCTCGCCTGTATCTCCCGCCCAGATAGCACCCAATTCCAGAGAAAAACTGCGCTCTCGCTCATTGCGGGCAAAAACAAATATTTCAGAATGGGGGTAAAGATAGCGGGATAATTTCAAAACCAGATGGGCAGAGGCGCCAAACCCAGTTAACCCGAGACGCTGGCTGTCAATAAGATTGGTGAGACGCAATGAGCGGTATCCTATGGCCCCGGCGCATAAAAGCGGCGCTGCTTGCGCATCGGAAAAAATGCCGGGTATGACAAAAGCATAATCTTCAGTCACCTTGACATATTCGGCGTAACCACCGTCAACATCCCTGCCGGTTGCTTGGAAATCTTTGCAAAGATTTTCGTTTCCGGAAAGACATGCTTCACAATGACCACAGGCAGAATTAATCCAGCCGATTCCGACCCTCGCACCAAGCGCGAATTTTTTTGCGTTCCTGCCGCGATCAGCAACAACACCGACTACTTGATGGCCTAAAATAATAGGAAAACTAACCGGCGGCGTTCTTCCTTCAATTTCATCTAATTCCGTGTGACAAACACCGCAAGCAGACATTTTAACCAGAATTTCTTTATCCCTAATAGCTGGTTTAGTCAATTCCACCAGTTTCAGTGGCCGTTTGTTTTCTTTTAAACCGACTATTTTTTCTAATATTACCGCCTTCATCCATTTTAAACCACGAGAAAAGCTTAACCTTTAAAGGCCGCAGGCATCTCTAAATGCACATCTACCGGTTGTATATATTTTTTTACGATTTCTTGCTTCTTAGTCACTTTTAGCTTTTCGAATAAGAAAGAAAACTGTTTTTCCAATTCAGCGCCCAGCTTATCGCGTGTTTTTTCCGGCAAATGCCACATTTCCAATTTGAAATGTCCAAAGCCCTTTTTACGGGTTTTATAGATGAACTGCTCTTCAGTATCTTTTTCTTTCCATTCTTCTTTTAATTTAGTTTTCAAATATTTGTAGATTTTTTCCTTTAAATCTTTAGGAAAACTTTCACTATCGTAAATAATGTTTTGGAAGCCGGTAGCCAAATGAATTTCCGCAGCACCTACGGCCGGGAATTTGTCAAACGCCTCATTAGGAAGAGTGGAAGCGCCATGCTGTACCGCTCCGGCAAGACCGTATTGAGACCGCGCCAATTCTGATAGCTTTTCCAACACATCAAAATCTATTTTAACTTTTGCGACGCTACCGTCTGCCAGAGGAACACCGCCGTGTGTTGTACCCGTCTGAACGCTAATCTTGCTTATACCCGCAAGCGCTGCGCCGCGTTTTTTGAGTTCCTCAAGATAGCCTTCCATAAAAGCCCGCAGTTCCTCCACGGTGCTGTTTTTCCCGCCGACCTCACCGATTTCTCCACCCACGGAAATGGTAACTTCTTCCGGCTCCAAATCACGGATCATCGTTGTGAGCTCCGCCGCCAGTGTATAATTTGTCTTTTGCTGCTCTTTAACGGTAGCTTTCGATAAATCAACCAACGTAGAGGTGTCAATATCAATATTATAAAAACCGGCGTCAATTGCTTCCCAAATTAAATTTTTTATCGTTTGTGTCTCTTTAGCGGCATCATCAGCAAATTTCTTGGCATTCACCTGAAAATGATCTCCCTGCAAAAAGATAGGCCCGCTATATCCTGTTTTAATTGCGGCAGCCTGAACGGCGCAGGCATATTCCAAAGGTTTTTGCGAGGTGTAACCGATTTCGGAGCGGGCGATTTCAAAAATAACCGGTCCCGCCTGTCCTTTGATGGCCGCACGAAAAACCGCCTGGGCGGCATCGTAAGTTATCCCCCGGATATTAATCGCCGGAACAGTGAATCCTTTTAATTCTCCGCGTCCCATTGCCTCGTAAAAGGATTGAATGGAAGCAGACATAATTCCTAAAGACGTTGCCGCACGGCGAATTAGCCAGCAGGCGGCTTCCTGTGTTGCCTGATCCGGGCTAAACACGGCTGTATAAATTAAATCATCAATAAGCTCGTTTTTGAGTTTTGCCTCATCTAAAATGTGGATATCGCTGCCATCCACTTTAATAATCGGTGCGCATTTTTCTTTTAATTGGTTTTTATTTTCAAAAATCATAAGTACTCCTTTATATAATAAATCTATGTTAGGATAAGAATTGCTTGGCCATTCGCACTTCTGCGGAGCTGCCAATATAAATCGGCGAGCATTGATGAACATTTTCTACTTTCAAAGAGAGAATATTTTCCTTGCCGTCCGTAGCAAGGCCTCCTGCTTGCTCCATAATAAACGCCATGGGCTGCAACTCAAACAGGAGCCGCAACTTTCCCTGTGGAGATTTTTGCAGGGCAGGATAGGTGAATAAACCGCCCTTTTTTATTAACACTTGATTGATGTCGGGAACAAATCCGCCGCTGTAACGCAGTTTATAGCCGTCTTTTTCCAATCGCTCGATAAACTTAAGGTGCGCCGGTGTCCAATCATGGCGCAATCCACCCGGTGAAAAGATGGAACCTTTTTCTTTTAACTTAATCTTTTCCTGCGCGAGAACATACTCGCCTTCGCGATTGAGAACAAACTCGTGAGTGCCTTTTCCCGCCGAATAAATCATCGTAATCAGCGGTCCGTAAGTAATATAGAGCGCCGCTACCATTGTGTTTTTACCGGCATCCAAAATGGATTCCTTGTGGATGCCGATAATTGTGCCAATAGCCAGATTGGTCTCCACAAGCGATGAACCATCGAGCGGATCCGCCGTAACTATATATTTTTCTTTACCGGAACCAATCTTGACTATCTCTTCCTGCTCTTCCGAAGCATACTCGCGTACAAATCCCGAATATTGTAACTGGCTCTTCAAAATTTCATCTGCGGCGCGATCCAGCAAAAGCTGGTCGTCACCGGAAATATTTTTGAATCCGGCCAATTTGCGGTTGGCCTCGTGTATTTTCGCTGATATATATTTACCGACAACGGCAATCTGCCAGATGAGACGCCGCAATTCCTCTTCCACGCCGGCCATCCACATATGCCGTCTTAGATCTATAATATTTTTTGTGTAATCGTTGATTCCTTCTCCCATCTTCCCCCCTAATTTTTAACAACACAAAAGACTTTACGTTCAGGAATATTCTCCAAGTAAACGTAATTAGTTTATTAACTAATATTCCTTAGCATTTCAAGCAAATATTTATTCAAGAAATTTGTTTTCCCATATTGTTTTGTTCGGAGAAATTATCATTTAAAGTGAATATTTACTACATTTTGCCTATATGCAAAACAAGAGTCAAAGTGTATGTGCCTATAAACAAAATCTAATACCAATTGATCGATTCGCTCACCTTTAAGGAATAGTTATCAAACGATATTTTTATACTTTTCCAATTTTTTGCGCAGTGTCTTACGTGTTATGCCGAGGCGGCGGGCGGCTTCGCTTTTGTTGCCAGCGGAAGTTGCCAGCGCCTCCAAAATGGTCATTTTCTCCACTTCTTCCAACGGTAAATTTTCCAGTAACCTATTTTGAGTAGTCTTAATATCAACGGAATTATCCGCCATCATTAGTACCAAATCTTCGGCATCAAGATATTCCTTACGCGACAGAACAACTGCGCTCTCTATCGCGTTCATCAGCTCCCGGATGTTTCCCGGCCAACTATATTTTAATAGCTTTTCCATCGCCTGCGGTGTGAAGCCTTTTATTTTTTTGGAATTCTGCGCGACAAATTGTTGCAGGAAATGTTGCGCAAGTATTGGGATATCTTCTTTTCTTTCCCGAAGTGGCGGCACATTTAGGCCAACAACATTGAGCCGGTAAAATAAATCTTCACGGAAACGGCCTCTCTCCATTTCCTTTTTTAAATCCTTATTCGAGGCGGCAATCAACCTTACATTGATTTTAATAACTTCCGCTCCACCCACGCGGGTTAATTCTCTTTCCTGTAAAACTCTTAGAAGCTTCACCTGCATCGCCGGCGACATTTCGCTCACTTCATCCAAAAACAAACTGCCGCCTTCCGCCTGACGAAATTTTCCCTCCCGCCTTCGTTCCGCACCGGTAAAAGCACCTTTTTCATGGCCGAATAGCTCGGATTCCAAAAGTGTTTCTGTAAGCGCCGCGCAGTTAATCTTAATGAACGGCGCATCTTTGCGGGAGCTGTTGTAATGAATAGCATTGGCAATTACTTCTTTGCCCGTCCCAGATTCGCCGGTAATCAAAATGGTGGCTTCCGTCGCCGCAACCTGCGCGACAGTATCGAGTAGCTTTATCATTGATGGGCTCTGGCCAATCAAGTTTTGCCGGTCAAACTGCTCACCTAATCTTACTTTTAAGTATTCGTTTTCCTTTTTCAGCCGATTATGCTCAGTAGCACGGCCGATGGCAATTTTAAGTTCATCAAAATCCAGCGGTTTGGTGAGGTAATCATAAGCACCTTTTTTTAAGGCGGTTACCGCCGTCTCCACGGAAGCGTAGGCTGTCATGATAATAACCGGAATTGCCGGATTGATAATTTTAATTTGTTCCAGTGCCTCAATTCCCGAAATATTGAGCATCCGGATATCCATTAAAATCAAATCAAAAGATGTTTGGCGTACTTTTTCAATCGCGCCTGATCCGTCATCAGCTTCGAATACTTCATAGCCCCAGCCGCCCAGCAGTTTTTTGAGCATCATGCGGTGGGCAAGATCATCATCCACAACTAAAATTGATTGATCAATTTTCATCTATATCTCTTTTTTTGCCGGTATCAGAAAGTGGAAAAATCAGAAATATCTTTGTCCCTTGTCCGGCTGTGCTTTCCACGTTAATATATCCTCCGTGCGCCTCCATTATTTTTTGCACAATGGCCAGCCCCAGGCCGGTTCCCGCCGGTTTCGATGTAAAATAAGGATCGTAAATTCGGGGTAAATCCGTTTTCTCTATCCCCATACCGGTATCGGAAATTATAACGGAAAGATAACTTTCCCCCGGTAAAAACATAATCACCAGTTTGCCGCCTTTTTTCATAGCTGCCAGTGAATTGAGAAAAATATTAAGAAGCACTTGCTTAATTTTATCAGGATCAATTTCGATCAGCGGCGCGTCAGTATCAATTTCCATATCAATAGTGATTTCATTCTTTCGTGCTTCGGCGTCAATTAACTTTACTGTATGTCGGACCAAATCCGAAAATCGCGTTTCTTCTTTCTTCAATTCCAGAGGACGGGCAAATTCAATAAGCTGGCTAATCACGCGGTTGAGTCTTTCGACTTCCTGAATCATAACTTCCGCCGTTTTCTCATCTTCAATATTGCCGGATAGCTTATCCTTCAGATAGACGGCAAACCCCTTGATGGAACTGAGCGGATTTCTAATTTCATGGGCAACGCCTGCAGCCAAAGAGCCGATGGAAGTCAAATGTCGGCTTTTGGTCACTTCTTTTTGCAATTCCCGTATTGCCGTCGCATCGTGTATAAGCAATATTCGTCCGGCGGGAATTCCCTCATCCATAAGCCCTGCGGCGATGATCTCCCAGATTTGATCCTTACCGTCGGGAGAAGTCAACTTAATATCACGTTCCAGCAGGCCGCCTTGTTCGGGAAGTTCTTCCAACAAATTTTTCAAAGGTCCCGGCAAAACCGTCATTACTTCTTTACCTAAAGCATCACTGCAGGAAACATTCAAAATCACTTGCGCTTTTTCGTTGCAGGTAACAATCTGACCGCTGTCATCCAGCGCGATAAGGCCGATGGGCATATTTTTTACCAGAGCTTCTGAAAACACCCTAATGCGGGAAAGGGAAGTACGAGTGAAGCGATAAGCTTGAGCCAGAAAAAGGGAAACGATAGCCGAAGAGCCAATTAATAAAAGGATTAGCGCAATAATAACGGTATTTCGGGTATCTTCTTTGGTTGCTTTTTCTATGGCCGCCATATTCAGGCCGACATAAATAATCAAATTATTATTTTCTTTGCCTTTGGATGAAGTTTTGTCTTCAACATATTTCTGCAGAGGGAAAAAACCACGGTAAACTTCGAATGTGTCCGCACCTCCCGGATTGGTAACCTGTCGCCACTGAATTTCGTTAGATAAAGCGATAAGCGTACCATCCAAATCCAAACCATATTTATCGCCCACCTGCGAAGGATCACTATCAGCGATTATATTGCCATTGCTCGCGGCAACAATGATGTAATCAATATCCGGCTGCTGCGCTGTCTCCATTAATAATTTTTGCAGCCCAAATGTTCCTTCTTTTATACTTAAGGGACTGCGCAGACCAGCTTCAAACGACCGGATGAGCGTCGCACCCTTCTCTATTAAAAGTTCGACCGCCTGCTCTTTTTGCCGCTGAAAATGCGCCAGAGCCATAACCGCAGCCACGATGGCCATTACGGCTATAGCGCCAATTACTACCCAAACGGAAAAATCAAACCAGAATCTTTTCTTCGTTATATTGCTCACATCCAAATCTCCAGTAATTACTGGATACTCTGTACCCAGCTGGATACTTTTCTTGGATAAATACTATCCACTTATTCCCGAAATATTTCAACGTGAAATTGACATATTCGTTATTAATCTTGTGATTACCGACTGTTGGAAAATAAAAGCGCCAGTGGCATAAGCCTTGCTGTACAATATCTTAACTGAAGCAAAGATAACAGAGTAGGGAGATTGATTATGAAAAAGTTAACATTGATATTGATAGCATGCTTAATTGCCTTTCTATTGAATAGATATTATCCATTCACTTCCAGAAAATTAATATTGGAATATATATTTATTGCTTTCTTATCTTTCAAATTCAGTAAGTTAATGAACATTGAGGCTGTTTATAAAACACCTTACTTAGAAGTAACTAACTAATTTAAAAGCTCTTGAAAGGAGATTGATTATGAAAAAATTAACACTAGTATTGATGGTTGTCGGACTTGGCTTACTCTTGAGTGCATCAGCATTTGCCTTTGGCGGCCCTCGTGATGACGGAAGCCGTGGATATTGCAATGAAGCAGGTTTGCAGAGATTAAACCTTACGGATGAACAAAGAACCAAGATTGAAGCTCTTACCACGGCCAACCAGAAGGAAATCAGGCCTATCAGAGAAAAGATGTTTGATAAATCGGTAGCACTGCGCAGGTTGTGGCTGCAACCCAACCCGGATAAAGACAAGATAATTGCCCTACAAAAAGAAGTAAGAACATTGCGCGATCAAGTTCAGGATAAATCCACTTTGCTGCGTTTTGAAATTCGTAAAGTACTCACCCCGGAGCAGAAAGAAAAACTGGCGAGCTTCGGCTGGGATAGAGGTCCCGGTTTTGGACCTCGTGGCGGCATGAGAGGCCATGGAGGACCTGGACCAGGAATGGGTATGTGTCAATAACTAAAAGTCACATCCCTCCTTCAAAAGGGGAGCATCTGCTCCCCTTTTTTTTACATTTAATTAAAAAAAGTTTATAATGTGGATAATGAAACGAAACAATCACATAATCAATAATAAATATGCATTCAATCGAAATAATTGTTGGAATAATTTGTTACTTTTTCCGTTAATCACTTTTTTGATTCTATTTTTGTTCACCTCTTCTAATTATTGCGCAGCTACGGAGATAAACCTAATTGAAAATAGTTACGGAGAAAATAAACCCATGGCCGCCAAAATATTAGTTGCTTACGCAACTTGCGCCGGTTCTACGGCAGAGGTTGCCAATGCTATTGGAAAAAAACTCGCCGTCAGTGGGGCCATGGTAGATGTTAAACCTATAAAAAAAGTGCAAAGTATAGATGGTTACCAAGGCGTGGTTCTGGGTAGCGCTATTCGTTTCGGTAATCTTTTGCCGGAGATGACGGATTTTGTTTATACCCATAAAGATGACCTTCGGAAAGTACCGACCGCATATTTTATAGTTTGTTTTATTTTAAGAGAAAATACTGAAGAAAACCGCAAAACCGCCAATGCCTATCTCGACCTGCTACGGACAGAAGTTACACCTGTGGATGTGGGTCTTTTTACCGGGAAAATGGATTATTCCAAGTTAAGCTTCTGGGAAACATTCATCATTAAATATATAGTTAAAGCGCCGGAAGGAGATTTACGCGATTGGAACCAAATCAACACCTGGGCTATCAACCTGCTTCCTAAATTAATAAACATTCAAAAAGAGAAATAAAAGAATGGGCATTTTAATCTGATATCTTGCCTTTCAACTCACTTAATTTATTAAGTGCCTCCAGCGGTGACATTGAGGAAATATCGATATTTTTAAGTTCGGCAACGATTTCATCTTCTTTTTCCACAAATAGATTCAATTGAGGATTTGTATTTTTCCCGTTGCCGGTACCGCGGGCAATACGGGGCATTCCGATTTCATCAAACTCTCCCTTTTCCAGATTATGCAATATTTCTTTGGCGCGCTTGATTACTTCCTGTGGCACACCGGCAATACGCGCCACTTCAATTCCGTAACTACGGCTGGTGCCGCCCTCCATAATCTTGCGCAGAAAAATTATCTTTTCTCCCCATTCTTTTACCGCAATATTATAGTTTTTGACGCCGTTTTTTGTCGCCGCTAAATCCGTCAACTGATGGTAATGAGTGGCAAACAACGCGCGTACACCCTTCCCCTGCTGCAAGTCGTGAATGTATTCCGCAACCGCCCAGGCGATACTCAAGCCGTCAAAAGTAGAAGTCCCCCGGCCCACTTCATCGATAATAACCAGACTGCGGGAAGTCGCATTTTTTAATATTTCCGCCGTTTCCGTCATCTCGACCATAAAGGTGCTCTGGCCCTTAACCAAACTATCGGACGCGCCGATACGGGTGAATATTTTATCGACAATTCCAATTCTGGCCTTAGTCGCGGGGACAAAACTCCCCATTTGCGCTAAAAGAACGATCAAAGCCACCTGCCGGATATAAGTGGATTTACCCGCCATATTCGGACCAGTAATAATGAGCAAATGATTGTTTTGCAAATCAAGAAAACAATCGTTGGGCACAAAATCTTCTTTCTTCAGAGCCGCCTCGACCACAGGATGGCGTCCATCTTTGATCGCGATAATATCTTCAGTGTCAATTTCTGGGCAGGCGTAATGATACTTTTCGGCAACTTCAGCCAAAGAGGCAAGAGCGTCAAGTTCGGCAACGAGAAATGAATTTTTTTGAATACCGGAGATATATGGGGCAAGATTATCACGCAAAGAAATGAATAATTCCTCTTCCCTTTCTTTGATTTTTTCTTCCGCGTTTAAAACAGTTTGCTCGAATTCTTTCAACTCTTGATTGATGTATCGCTCCGCATTAACCAATGTCTGCTTTCTTACGTATGAGTCCGGAACCATCGCCGTGTTGGCTTTGGTCACTTCAATATAGTAACCAAAAATATTATTGAAACCGACTTTCAAGGAATTGATACCCGTTTTTTGTCGCTCTTTATTTTCTAACGCCGCAATCCATTTCTTTCCATCACGGCTGATAGACCTCAATTTATCCAGCTCTTCATCATAACCGGCTGCGATAAAACCGCCATCCTGTGTTCTTTGCGGCGGATCGTCCACAATTGCCCGGGAAATCAAATCAACGACGGCAGACATTTCTGTAAGCTGAGTTCGAATCGCGGCAATTACAGACGCGGTGAAATCCAGCAATATCGATTTTAGTTCAGGAATAACCGAAAGAGAAACTTTCAGCGCGACTAAATCGCGGGGATTGGTCACACGCAGAGCTACCCTTCCGGAGAGCCTTTCCAAATCGTAAATGCCTGATAAAGTTTTACGCAAATTCGACCGTAAGATATGGCTTTCTTTAATTTCGGCAACTCCAGCCAACCTTGCCACGATTTTTTCCGCGTCCACCAATGGGTAATTCAGCCACCACCTTAAACGCCGCGTGCCCATGGGAGTCAGGGTTTCATTGATCAGGGAAAAAAGAGAACCGGCCTTGGAATTATCTTGAATTGTCGCAAATATCTCCAAATTCCGGCGGGCAGCCTCATCAAGGATGAGATAATTTTCCGGGTTGTACCATTTAATTTCGTTTATGTGCTCGGGACGAATTTTTTGCATCTGGTTAACATAGCGCAAAATAGCGCCAGCGGCTGACATCGCCGCTGCATGCTCATTAATCTTTATTTTAGCCAAAACTTCGGCGGTAAAATTCTGATTCAAAATACCGGAAGTTTCCCCGGTTAGGAAATAATCTTCATTAAAATAATTAATCAGGCCTGCGGGCATTTGCGACTCCAGAGTTTTAATCAATATCTTATCAGGAAAAGACCGAGCTAAGATTAATTCTTTAAAGTTCAATCCGGCGATAGCCAAAAGGAAAGAGTCGCGATCGGGGAATTCGCTTACCTGAAACTCGCCCGTGGAAATATCCAAAAAGGCAAGCCCCAGTAAATCTTTCCCGGCACAAAGACAAGCCAAATAATTGTTTTCGCCTGCGGCAAGATTCTCTTCCTCCAGCACAAGTCCAGGAGTAATGACCCGGATAACTTCTCTTTTGACAATTCCCTTCGCTTTCTTGGGATCTTCGACTTGTTCGCATATCGCCACTTTAAAGCCTTTTTCCACAAGCTTGGCGATATACGTTGAAGCCGCGTGATAGGGAAAGCCGCAAAGCGGCACACTATCTTCTTTTCCTTTATTGCGGGAGGTCAGTGTGATTTCTAAAAGGGGAGCAGCAGTTACCGCGTCTTCAAAAAACATTTCATAAAAATCACCCATGCGATAAAGTAAAATGCAGTCGGGATATTTATCTTTTATTTCCACATACTGCTTCATCGCCGGTGTTAAGTTAAGCGTAGCGGCTAGCGCCATTTGCCATCGTCCCCTTTTTCCATGTCAATAACATCCTGCCGTTTTGGTTTGCCGGTATTGCTATTGACAATAAAAAAATTGGCGAGCCAACTGACAATGCTGATAAGAAGAGCGCCCAAAAACGCGGCCAAAAAACCTTCAACTTCAAATCCCGGTATTATATAGGCGACCAACTCCAGTAACAATGCGTTGATAAAAAAAGAAAATACACCAAGAGTTATTATGCTTAAAGGCAGGGTAAGAATTATTAAAACCGGCCTGATAAAAACATTAATTAGCCCTAAAATACCGGCGGCAAAAAGCGCCGTTAAAAGAGAATCAACTCTGATACCGGATATGAACTTCGAAGAAAGTAATATCGCAATCGTTATTACCAGCCAGCGTGTCACGATCAACACCATAAACTTACCCCTTATGCTCCCTGCCAGGAAATATCATCGAGCTTTAATATATTTAATACCCTGTTTTTTTCTCACTTCTCCGTAGTGACCATCTTCGCTGATTTGAGGAATATCCAGGTAAAGCCGATACCGGTCATGAAAGATGTACTTCTTTTTACAAGCGGACTATTTTCAAACACTGCCCCCTGAAGAAAATCTGCACTGACAAAGGTACTAAAGATAAATTGTTTATACGCTTTATCCAATCCGATCGAAAGCGTGGAACCGCTGTAGCCTCCACCGGCTGAATAGGCAGGCCGTGCAACGGTAGCGTAAGCAGGATCTACTGTATAGAAATATTCATGGTAGCCGCTATCGGCAAACACTGGGCCCACGGAAATTCCTAAATTTAATCCTGTCTGGGGAATAATATCGCCTTTTTCAAAATTGAGTCTGGGGGCAAACACCCAGCCTTCGCGGCTTACCGAGGAAAAATCCGTAGAAAAAACGGCGCGCACCGGCAGAGTCAAATTAAGTTTATATTTATCCTCTTTATTTTCCAGAAAATTAATTATAATTGCAGGACCAATTTCAAAGGTCGGATCCAAATCAGGCATCCCTTCGCGGGCAGTATTATTGGAGGCTTTAACCGGCACGGAACCATAGAAGGAAACGTCCAATAAAATCCGGTCAGTCTTAAAAATTCGCCCTGAAATATTATGCTCATCCACTTTTAACACATCACCACGGTAGATGAAATACGGGTAAGGCAGCGGATAAAACCTATATTCATTTGATCCCCGATAATCCGGTAAAAGTAGCGCAGCGAAACCTGCACCAAACTCCCAAAGTGGTTTTTCGGCACTAATGGCTACCCTGGGAAAGACGATGATTACAAACAACAAGATCAGCAACAATGCGCGACGAACTCTCATATTCTCACCTCATAAATTAATAGCGCAATTTAGCGTTAAAAAAACGGTCAGCCGGCTATTTGTCAAAAGAAGCAAATTGTTCTTTCTTTGCGCCGCAGATGGGACATTCATCGGGCAGAACGCCATCGGCGACATAACCGCACACCTTACATACGTAGTATGTTGTTTCTCTTTCTTCCATAAAGTGCGACATGGCCTGCTTATAAAGTTTGGCATGAGTTTCTTCCACATCCCGGCTTTGGCTGAAATGCAGAGAAGCTTCTTTGTTGCCCTCTTCTTCCGCCAGCTTTACGAACTGATCATAAGCGACTTCGGCAACTTTTTTCTCTGATTCAAAACTGGCGGCCAAATTTTCTTCCGTGCCCTTGACTTCCCTGAGCACTCTTAAGGCTCTCGCACCGTGAATTTCTTCTGAGAAAGAAATGACGCGGAAAAGGCGGCCCATTTGTTTATAGCCTTCATCTTCAGCCTTTTGTGCGTAAACCTTGAGCCGCAAAGCGGCCTTTGCTTCGCCCACATAAGCCTGATTTAACGCTTCTTGAATTTTATCCATATATTTACCTTTTATTTAATAGAATCTTTATTTTCCCCGGTTTCAAATCAAAGATGATATCAAGGCGGCAAGGAGGAGGCTCCGCAGGCATATTACTGATATGTTGAGGAAGCCGACGACGCAGCCAACACAGATAGCGTTTTAATTTGAAATTGGAACCATTATTCCGGTGCAAATTCACCCTTACTGGCGCCACAAACAGGGCAAGTCCAATCCGCCGGCAAAGCCTCAAAAGCCGTACCTGGGGAGACACCATTATCCGGATCGCCTTTAGCCGGATCGTAAACATAACCGCATACTCCGCAAACATACTTTTTCATTTTGTCCTCCTCAATATTTTTTCTTCCACCGTTAATTAGAAGCTGTTTTCTTGAGTAACTGAGCCGCAACCGTTTTCCCCAACTCGTGACATTTTTCCAAAGCGTCGCTGTCGGGAACATTTTTAACAGAAATAGATGGCGCCGCGATTTCCACCTTCATTTCTTTTAATATGGTTTCTAAATCCTTGACCGATTCTCCGCTCCATCCGTAAGAGCCGAAAGCAGCGCCGATAAGATTGGCCGGTTTCAACCCTTTCAAATAAGTCATTACATCCGCCATTTGCGGCAGGATATTGTTATTGAGAGTCGATGAGCCGACGATCAGCGCTCCGGCATCGAGCACTTCATAAACGACTTCGCTACGGTGAGATTCATTCATCGATAAGAGTTTTACCTTGACGCCTGCTTGCGCCAGAGATTCGCTTATAGCGCCCGCCATTTTTTCCGTGGAATGCCACATCGTCGCGTAAACAACAACAGCCTTCGCCACAGATTTTTGTGCAGCCCACTTTTTATAAAGCTCGATGATTCTGCCTATGTTTTTTCGCCAGACCGGTCCGTGGTCGGGAGCGATAACTTTGATTTTCCAGCCGGACACCGCCACTTTATCCAGAGCTTTCAAAACAATAGGCGAATAAGGCAAAACAATATTGGCATAGTACGTCGCCGCTTCAAACTCTAAAGTCGCTGCCGGAATCTCATCGTCAAAACGCTCCAGCGTCGCCAGATGCATCCCGAAAGCGTCCTGAGAAAACAAAAGCTGATCCTCGGCCAAATAGGTGAACATGGAGTCCGGCCAATGAATCATGCGCGTCTCCATAAAAATCAGCTCCATATTGCCTAAGCTCATTGTTTCCCCGTCTTTTACCGCTATGATTTCGTGCTGGTCATGAAACAGTTCCTTCAACGTTTTTACGCCTATAGTCGAAGCGAAGACTTTCTTGGGTTTGATGATATCAATTATTTCGGGCAGGCAACCAGAATGATCCATCTCGGAATGGTTGGAAATAATATATTTTATTTGAGAAGGATCAACGACAGATTTAATGCGGGAGAGCATTTCATCTTTGAACGGTGCCCTGACCGTATCAATAAGGGTAATATCATCGGCCATCACCAGGTACGCATTATAAGTACTGCCGTGAGGTGTTGTGTAACCATGGAAATCACGAATTGTCCAATCAATGGCGCCTACCCAGTAAACATTATCGGTAACTTTTATCGCCGAATAGATATTCTTCATTATCCCACCTCACGATTTGTATTAAAAGCTTAATATAATTTCTAATCAGGTCCAGTCAATGACAGCTTAAATCATTTTAGCGCCCGCGTCAAAGGCCGCAAGATTAAGCTTGCGTTTATCCGCGGACATGTCTTTGGTTATTTCTCTTTCAAATGCACGGCGGTCAATCGGCAACATCGCCGTATTAGCCAGTGCCCCGATCATGACAATGTTGCCCAAAACAGGATTGCCTAACTCAATTGCCGCGGCTGTGGCATCAATTAACCAATTGTGTGCCGCCAATTTCTCCAAGGCCGATTCAATTTCATCCAAAGATGGATAAGTAAAATCGCCGGTTATGACCCCGATGGGATAAACCACTCGGGAATTGGACAAAACCGCAACATCGGGATTACCATACCTGGCTAAGACCCGGAGAGCTTCCACCGGTTCTAAAGCAATAATTATGTCCGCCCTGCCCTGCGGAATTTGCGGGCTCAAGGCGGATTTGGACGATACGCGCAAATGGCTCATCACCGAACCACCGCGCTGCGACATCCCGAAAGTCTCACCAATCGTGACAAAATAGCCCGCAGATACCAGCATTCCGGCCAGTACGCGAGAAGCCATGACATTGCCCTGTCCGCCGACTCCGGTTATGATAATGTTCATCGGATTTTTTGCTAAAGACATCTTCATCCGCTTATCTCTCATTTATCTTTACCTTCATCAAATCCCCAATGATCAACAACTGTAACTTTCCACTGCAAATCATATCTAATACCAACAAGTTTTTCGTCTTTTTCTTTTACCGATCCGTTTTCACATTTACGTTGAATTATAAACCAGTGCGTGTATCCAATTTGCTTTGTATTCCATATTTTGGGCTCATATAACGCTGTCGATTCATCAGGTTTTCCAAGCAACAATTTCACTTGCTGCGGGTTCATGCCCTTTTGGACTTTTTTATAATTATTTTTAATTTAGTCAGTTCGTTCTTTCGAAGCATAGTATGGGTATTTAATATGCTTACCCTCCATCACATTTTGAGCAAGGCCTTTACTAGCTGTGAAAGCTAGAACAACCATGACCAGACAATAAATATATTTCATCTTCATTATTCTGCCGCCTCCGTTCTCATTATCGCCTTTTGCGGACAAATCGAATAGCAGACGCCGCAGCCGGCGCAAATTACTTCGTCAACCGCCGCTTTCTTTTTTATTCGATCCCAAGTCAGCGCGGGACAGCGGAAAATACGAGTACATAAGCGATTACAGCCGCAATTTTCGCCGAGGCAGAGTTCTTCGTTCACTTGCATTAGAAATTTCTTTTTACCCTTCTTTTCGGGACTCAAAGCGCAAATTTGCCTCAAAATCAATACTTTTAAAGATCCGCTTTCCGCTATAAGAGAAGTAAGTGTTCGGCTTGTACCTTCTAAATCAAATGGATCGCTGATAGCGACTTTCGCCCCTATTGCCGAGCAAATCTTAGGAATATCGACGGCCGGAACAGATTCACCCATAGCGCTTACGGCTAAACCCGGATGAGGCTGAAATCCGGTCATTGCCGTTCCGGCGTTATCCAAAACAATGAAAGTTATGTCCGCCCGATTATGCTGGGCGTTGATAAGTGCCGGAATTACCGCGTGATAAAAAGTGGAATCGCCGCAAACTGCCAGAACTGGTTTTTCTAAACCGAAAGCATTAAGTTTGGCAAAGCCGCTGGCCAGGCCTGTTCCCGAACCCATGGAATGAAGAGTACGCACCGTATTAAAACCGATGGCCGGAGAAAGCGCCGCCATCGCATAGCAACCTATATCGCCGCAAACAAAGCCTCCGCGGCCGTCAAGTTGCAGCGCATTGTTGATACTCCAAAACGAAGCGCGATGCGGACAACCCGGGCAGAAGGTTAGCTCACGCTCGGGAATTAATGGTGCAATTTTTTTTATCTCTCGGGTATAACTTCCGGGCAAGGATTTATACTTGACTTTCATTATTTTACCAAGGGCATGAACAACAAGATCGGGATTCAACTCCCCAACCGAAGGCAACGTCCCATCCATTTTCCCATAAAAAGTCTTAATGCCGATTTCTTTAAGCATTCCAACAACTGCAACCTTGATGTTTTCTTCCAAAAAAGGCAGGACTTCTTCCACGATCATAATCTTATCTGTCAAGCGTAAGTATTTTTTTAGAAGCTTTGTTGGCAGCGGCCAGGTACAGCCAAACTTTAAAATCCCGACACGTTTCTGCAAACCCAGCATGCTGATTGCTTCCTGGCTATAGAGAAAACAAACGCTGCTGGTAATTATAAGAAGTTCCGGATGCCTCGGGCCGAAGTATTTGTTAAAGGGGCTATCTTCAAAAAGTTCTACCGCTTTTTTTACCTTTTCCTGCTGAAGGGTATGTTTAATGACAACTGGAGTGCTGATTACCGGTCCTCTTAATGGGTCTGTAATCAAACCATCGTAAATAAAGCGAGCAATCCCGGACTTATCCGGCAACTTGCCGCAGGTAACATTGCCACTGGCATGCGACAGGCGAGTTACCGAGCGCAACATGACTACATTGTTAATTTTTTCCGACAATTCAAACGCCCATTTGGTCAGGTCTTTGGCTTCCTGAAAATTGGCGGGCTCCAAAAGCGGTATTTCGAGCATCCGCGCGAAATACCGCGATTCACCTTCATTGACGCTGGAAAGAGCGCCCGGATCTTCACAGGTAACTAAAACCATACCACCGCGCGTTCCGGAAGCAGCAAGGTGCAATAAAAAATCGGATGCTACATTGACGCCGTTTTGTTTCATCACACACAGCGAACGCAAACCGGCGAAGGAAGCCGCAGCCGCTACTTCCAGTGCCACCTTTTCATTTGTCGACCATTCCACATAAAGTTTTCTTTCCTTAGTAACAGCGGCAAGGGTTTCGATCACTTCTGAAGAAGGCGTCCCCGGGTAACCGGCAGCAACACTCAGGCCGGCTTCGAGCGCGCCCCGCGCGATGGCTTCGTTACCCATGAATAAAACTTCGGTTTTGGCCGGACTTAGTAATTTGTACATGATTCTACCTGTTTTTTTTATCAGCAGCTTTATTTTTCAAAAACTTTTGCACTATGGCGTCATGGCAATCCAGATACAAAAGATTTTTTACCGACCCGCTTTTTCTGATAATATTTCTCAGCACTGTATTCTTTTTTTCCATAGCCGCTTTTTTCAATTCCTGTAAGCTTTCCGCCGGAGCTTCCCGGATTTCCAGTGCTCCGCTCTTTACAGCAAGCTCGATCAATTCTTTTCCTTTCGCCGTTCGCACAATCACTTGATTCCAACGCCGCATTTCTCCCCAATCATTGCCAAAGCGCGCCGACCCTACCGAGATATCGGCATACTCTGCTGTGCTGTCTAAACAATAATGGCAGGCTTCCCGGACACAAGCTTGCACATCAGCAAAAGGAACTGCCTGTGTACCGTTATTAGTGTAAAGCTCCAAAATGTTTTTCCCTGCCGGGATATCCATGCCTTTTAGTGAATTCGGCGCTATATTATTTTGAGCGAGTAATTTAGTAAACTTTTCCGCTGAAAGTGTCCAGCCGCAATACAAACCAATAACCAATTGCAGTTGACCGATTTTATCGGAATCATTTTTTACCGGCTTCAACTTCATTTTAGCCAGCGCGAGCGCCTGACACGGCGTTGCCACAACGCCTATCTTGCCCGACTTATCATTAACCGATTGATTAAAAGTGGCAACTGTCGGCGATACGGTAAATTTGCTGCCCGCATTATTTCGTAAGGCCGCCTTTTCGTTCACCACAGTGCCATTTTGTAAAAATTCTTGATTGTTAGAAGAGACTATCGCGGAATCAATAAACCCGCGAGCTAACGCCAATTCCATCAATGCCGTCACCGTTCCCCCATGCTGGGTGCTTTCGCGTAACCGGGAATCGGCTGCCCGGGAAAAATAATAGCTTTTCACTGCACCAATTTCCGGCGTCAGGTCAGCGGAATTGAAAAGAAGCTCGCGTAGTGCGTTGAGGTCAGTCAGCGTTCTTGGACAAAAAGCATAACATTTACCATCTTCGAGATCACAATAATGCAACTGCACTGTCCGGTCATGATATATCACTTGATAGGGGCAAAGGCCGACACAAGCGCCGCAACCGGTGCACAATTCTTCTTCCAGCACACCTCTTTTTAACAATTTTTGGCTACTTAGGCTTTTAACCGGAAAAGTCATTCGAACCACCTTGGTAAAGTTTTGTTTTTATATATCATTACAGTTCTTGAGGCAAGACAATGATAAAAAGATGGTGAAACATGTTTCTGGTAGCGATTTTTGAAGGGATTGTAAAGAAAAAACGGATAAATCAATATAAATTAATGTTGCAAAAGTTTTCGGAAGGTTGTTGACATCCTTGCGTTCTTGTATTATGTAGCCGCTGAAAAATTATTCCCCAGTAGTTCCGCCCAATGGCGGTTTAACCATCGAAACAGGGAAAATAGAATAAGTAACTTCGTTCTTTAAATTTACGTTCCCCAGTAGCTCAGTCGGTAGAGCGGGTGGCTGTTAACCACCATGTCCGTGGTTCGAGTCCGCGCTGGGGAGCCAGTTTATGTCGGCTGCAAGAACCTCACTACTTCTTGCAGCTGTTTTATTTTCAGGGCCGCGAGAAGCACTTTCGACTTGCAGGTCACTACTGTGTGCGTCTTCAAGTGGTTTTGGACAAATCAGGTCTGGAACTAAGAGACGTTTTCAATACCTATATGACTCTTTTCAGACATTTCAGCAAGTCTCAAAGAGCGATTTTGTTTTCTTCGTAAAAGCATCGTCATTTGTCTAATTTGCTAGCGCCATTCAAGAATCTTAGGGTTATGAGCATAATACACATCAGCTTTATCGGTTTGTGTATAAATTATTGAAATATAATGAAATATGCCTTGACTTTGCGTAAATAGGAAAGTATCTTCGATACATATCCTGTACTTTGCTATGGTCTTAAGTCAGTACGGTACAGTTAAAGTTGAGTTATAACAATTTGAAGTGCAAAAGCGGCCACCATGCTCTTTAGAGTCTTGGTGGTTTTTTTATTTCTGGCATATTGGTAATTCGACTTTTGGTAAATTCTAAGAAAGGAGGAGACTAATTATGTCAGACGGTAAAGTAAAGTGGTTTAATGAGAGTAAAGGTTTTGGATTTATCGAGAAGAATGATGGTGGGGATGTTTTCGTCCATTTCAGTGCCATTCAAGCTGCTGGTTTCAAGACTTTAACTGAGGGGCAGTCTGTAAGCTTCGATGTTGTCCAGGGCCCAAAAGGCCCTGCAGCAGAAAACGTAAAATCCTGTTAATTAAACCTTAGGTAAAGAAGAAAGAGGCGTTCCGTTACGATATTCTGTCTTGGAGCGTCTCTCAATTTTCAGCATATTCTATAACGTTTGAAAGAAAGACAAAAATAGGAGCTTAAAAATGGGAAAGTCCATGTACAACTTTGGCAAACAGGTGAAAGAAAAAGCAAGACAGCAGAAACAAATGGATAAGGCATCAAAGCGCAGGATGGCTAAACAGCAGAAAGCTAATATAAAAACGCACACTCCGAACACAGGCTCAGATATAGCTGAACCGGGACTGATGGAGGAGATCGTAAAAAGCACAGCATAGGGGCCATATACATAATTTTAATTCGACTTTATGACCAATGCCTTACAAAATAGAGATGAATGTCTGTTTTTGTTTCCAGGATTGTGAACTTGAATGTGAGTTGAAATGGCTGAAGACCTTTTAGACTACTGGGTTAGACTTATAAAGACAATTTTCCCTGTGAACGCTTGGATAACTTCTCGTTTTTTTAATAATGATTATTTAATACAGATCGATTGGAAGCTCGAAAATGATCCAAAGAACCCAAACAAGCGTTCCAAAAAAATTGAGATAATAATCAAAGAGGGTACAATTGAAAATTATCTCGGCAAGAACAAGAAAGATCGTGAATTATCTGACATCATATTGAAAGAATTTATTTACGAGCGGTATAACCATTTTAGTTCTAATAATGATATTTATACCACCCAATATGTACCGAAGGAAAAGTGGTTAATCTCTAGGGATGTACTTAATTGTAAACCTTCGTTTGACACCCCCCTTAGGAATCAAGTTAAATCAGTTTATCAATAGCAATAGTGATAATAAAAAGCGCAGGTTTCTGCGTATTTCAAAGGCAGGGATGCAGGGACCGTAAAATGAAACCTGATTGATGCGATTAATAGCGGAAAAACAGATCTGGCAACACATTGGCACCCTCAAACTGAGAAAACTGAGGGTCAAAACGGGGAAAGGAGACAGGCCATGGGAGACAAGGGGGGAAAGAAGGATAAGGAAAAGAGTCAGAAACAGAACGCCAAAAAACAGCAAGAAACGTCAAAAAAGAAGTTGGATAAGCAAACGAAAAGAACCCCTAGCAGATAGCATGATGAGATTTCCACCACACTCAACATCGTCACGTTCCCTAAGTATAATGGAAACAGCATATGTTTCTTCTTGCTATACGTAACAGTTCTTAAAGAAGTTCTTATCAATCAATTCAATTAAATAAACGAGGAATAAAAGCATGGAATTATCAGTAAAAGAGATTGCAGAAAAAATACAGGGCAGCATTTCAGGAGATGCTGCCCTTAAAATTTCAGGGGTCTCTGATTTAAAAGGAGCCACCGGTTTACAGGTCAGTTTTATTCTTTCTGAAAAACACCTTAATGAGGCGCTTGCGTCAAAAGCTCCTGCTATAGTTTCAGATTCTCTTTCTGAGATCAAGGACAAGACTGTAATAAAAGTTAAAAGCGCAAATGCCGCATATGCTGGCCTGCTCCGGATATTTTACCCGGAAAAGGAGATAAAAGGCGCTATTTCTCCTAAAGCCGCTGTTTCGCCACTTGCCAGGTTCTCAGCCAGCGCCTTTATTGATGACTGCGTAGTGGTCAAAGAGGGCGCAGAAATCGGGGAAGGCGCATATATAGGCGCAGGATCTTTTATTGGTGAAAATGTAAAAATTTACAAAGGGGTCAGAATATACCCGAATGTGACGCTTTACAGAGATACTGTCATTGGAGAAGATACAATAATACATTCCGGTTGTGTCATTGGCGCGGACGGTTTTCGTTTTATCGAGGACAGCGGGAAAATAGTAAAAGTCCTGCAGATAGGAAATGTTGTAATCGGTTCGCTGGTGGAAATTGGCGCTAACTGCACAATAGACAGGGCGGCGTTTGGTTCAACTGTAATAGGAAACTATGTAAAAATGGACAACATGGTGCACATAGGGCATAACGTGACAGTTGGCGATGGGACCATGATTGTTGCACAGACTGGTGTTTCAGGGTCTGTTAACATCGGCAAGTACTGTATAATAGGCGGCCAGGTTGGAATTGTTGACCATGTTGATATAGCGGACGGCGCAAAGATTGGCGCGCAGTCAGGGATTACCAAAGATGTAGCGCCCGGCGCTATGATGTCAGGAACCCCGGCACGGCCCCTTATGAAGCTCCGCCGCAACGAAGCCTATGTGGGAAAACTTGAAGACCTTTTTAAAAGGGTCAAGCAGATAGAAGCTGAAATAAAGAAAAGCAGCAAAGAAAAATGAGCTGGCAGGTGGATCAATCGGCGATGATTACAAATGTAATCTGCACATTTGCTGACTCGAACAGGTTAAGACTTTGTAGGTGTAGTCAACAAGTACTTCTTCCTGAAATGCAGCAGCAGACGATTTTCCCGAACATACTTTGTTTCAAACGGTAATCCTAATTGACTGTAATCAGTATTTGACAAAACTTCTTGTAAATGGCAGTTACTTTTAACAGGAGTTGATAATCAATGCTTTTCAGTTTACAGACGCTCATTTTAGTCGGCGTGATAGCACTGATCGTGGTTGGTCCCAAAAAACTGCCGGACTTGGCCAAAACTTTGGGCAAGGGCTACAGTGAATTCAAAAAAGCAACTGAGGGAATAACCGATGAACTTAAAGATGCCCTGAAAGAAGATAAAAAACCGGATGATGTCGGCCTGAAAGATTCGCTTTTGTTGAAGAATACTGCTGAAGAAGAAACCAAACCTAATTCAACCAATAATGAAGCGAACAAATAACAAGATTTAGCAAATACATATACCAATAATAATTGGATGAAGTACTTCTTCCTTGTTTATTCCAGTCAAGATATTTTCATAAGCGTTTTTAGATTTGAAGGTATTTCTTATAGGCGGTTGTCCCCATCTTTTGTGTTACATCTTACCCAACCCTTGTAATTAGAAA
>Ga0182027_10000724_pt1 | contig 56280 bp, 48 predicted proteins | sample 712E1DmetaG_FD_121300 | JGI IMG/M metagenome (GOLD analysis project Ga0182027, IMG submission 121300) | Permafrost microbial communities from Stordalen Mire, Sweden - 712E1D metaG (Illumina Assembly) | ecosystem: Environmental > Terrestrial > Soil > Wetlands > Permafrost | place: Sweden...
CACTTATGAGGCATTTGCGCTGTTAAGGCGAGGATTTTGAGGGTTGCGCCAAGAACTGGCGCCCGCCCACGGCTCCCCCCACCCGCTTCTTTTGCCGCCATGCGCTTAGGCGAGGATTTGGGACAATGTATCCGACTTGACCCGAGCGGTGCCTGCGTCTATAAACATTGGGCCATGACCGTTTGCGGTTTGATTTGTTTTGCGTTGCAGCCATAATGTCTCGCAAATATGTCGCGCAAGCGTCACGCAAAGTCAAGTGGGAAAGTGGCAGAAAAGCTGTAAGTGACTGTTAATGTGTCGGTTGGAGAGGTGGCTGAGTGGTCGAAAGCGCCGGTTTGCTAAACCGTTGTACGGGTAAAACTGTACCGGGGGTTCGAATCCCCCCCTCTCCGCCATGTTTTACAGGTTTTGGGTGACGTGAGAATTCTCATGAAAGAAGTGGAAACTAAACCGGCAGACAGGACGCTCTTGGTTCTCGGCGCCGGCGCTTCTATTGGTGCGGCGATGTATCCAATAGAAAACAGCCTTCGTGCTCAGAGTGTCAAAATGCCATCGGGTGAGAACTTCTTCCACGACGTGTTCTTTCAGGGGAAATCATTCGAACACGGTGAGCGCTACGTGAACTCACTTGGTCTGACGACACAAGGGTTGAACGACTTCATTATCCGAGCGTGGGCACTGAAGAAAAATCGGAGGAGCTTCGACCCGGACGAGTGGAGGGGGGTTAACATCGAGGAAGTTTTCACGTTTTTGGACATCGGAGAGAAAATGTATTCTCAAGGAAGCCTCCAGCATAAGGCGTTCAACTTATGCAAACGCGATCTCACCTCCTTCATGACATTCATGCTTGCCTACAAGTCTGAGGGTTTGCATTGTGAACACCTGATGGACCTTCTCTTCGGTCTAAAACCAACCGACAGCATCATCTCGTTCAACTGGGACACAATTGCAGACTTTACACTTGAGCGTATCAACGATGCGCGTTTTACGTCTTACGTTGACTTGATGACGGCTGCGCCGCTGCGTGTCGGTGATTTCGTCCATCGCGGAGTCCTCCTTAAACTGCACGGTTCGTTGAATTGGATCGTGTGTCCTAATCCTAAGTGTTCATCACGCCGCCAGATTAGATTGGCTTGTCAGAATGGAAAGCTGATGCGTTTGCGTGGCGAGGCTCATAAATGCCCGATGTGCGGCAATGAGCGCGGGGAACCATTTATAGTGCCTCCGACGGCACAAAAATTGATCCAGCGGGACTCCACGATACACAAACTGTGGATGCTCGCACTAGGACAACTGCATTACTGCCGACGAATTATCATTATCGGCTATTCTTTCCCGCCCGCCGATTTTTATTCAGAATGGCTGTTTCGACAGATTCATTTTATGGATGGCAAGCGACCGGAGATCATCGTGGTCAATCCAGCGATTACGAACCGGCAGAGCGCGTTAGCAGAACGATACGGAAAAATATTCAGAGGCTGCAAAATCCGCAAATTCTCGACTTTAAAGCGATTCCGACAAGAGGCATTCAACTTAATAAGGAATGCTGAGCATTGATCGTTCTTCCTTCGCTCATCTGATTTTGATGATGGATTGATAATCCTGGACTGTGCGTGGCGGCTCAGAGGCTGTTCAGCACTCTCGGAATGACCGTTTGTAGTCAAGGTTGGGCGAGCGCGGCGGAACGCCTTCGACCGGGTTGGGCTGGAACGACCTTGACCGGACGGCAAAATGAAGAGAGGGCGGCGGCGAAGGAGTATATGGCGCGTGGCGGGCGATCGGACGGGGGGCTTCTATTTTTGCTTTCCCATCATGTGCCATGCGGCATGTGCTGCAAATGAACTGTTTGACAATGGATGGAAATATGCGAAATGGAGATTATGGATGCTCAATTATAACGCGACATTGTTGCCGCTGGGAAGATTTACCGGCAAATGGAACTGACGATGGCTCCTCTTGAAGCTGATTTGCAATATGCGGTTAACTGCTTGAAAGGTGAGCGAAAGAATCAATTCTGGCGAAGAACCGTGATCCGCTGCTTTTTTGCATTCACATAGTCTCTACTCTGGAATATGAAACATATAGTGCCTATGCTTGCTTCAATCTCGGGCGTAACCTTGTCCGTCGATGAACTCGAAACAGCGAACGAGGAGCGAGTGAAACGCACATCAGATGGAAAATCTGAACTTCGCCCAAAGTTCCTCAAGTTTCGAGACAACGTGAAGGCAACCTTTGCGTTGTTTGGAAAAGTGCATGGTGCACCGATTACAATAAAGAACGAGGCCGGTTTCGATGCGTTTTGCGCGACGTATGATCTTCGTAGCCGTCTGATGCACCCAAAGAGGCCGTTCGATCCCGCTGTGTCTGACCTGGAGATGGCTACAGCTCAACGTGGCATCGAGTGGTTCGTGTAATCGTATCAAATGTTATTGAAAGAAAGCGAGGAAGCTTTCCCAAAGATTCTAAAAGCGAATCAGTTTTCACGCTAAAGAACGCGTCTGAGGGCGGGCGGTGAGTGGCGTATACCTGCCGACGTTGCACAGACGCAGATGTGGTTATAGTGTCGTTGAAACTGCTGACGTTGAGGCGGCGGCCGATTGGTCGTCGCGGCGATGCTGCTCGGCTAAGACGGGCGTGGTGCCGCCGGGGTCGGTCGCGATGGTGGCCAAGCCGGTGCCGAAGTTTTTCAGGGGGTTGTGCCAAAGGGCATTGCCGGTGAGCGGATCGAGACAGAAGATTTCGCCGGCACAGGTGGCAAGGATGGCCTGGTTTTGCAGGACGACATTGACGAAATCGTAGCCCTTGAGATGCGTGGCCCACACCTGCTCGCCGGTGGCACGATTGAGGGCGAGGACCGATCCTTTGATGCCGATGAATACCAAGTCTGAGGTTTTCATAAAATATAACAGTGTTGTGAAGCCAGAGTTTTAATGGAATATGCCGGCAAGCTGTCCCTCAGTCCAGTTCGGATAGAAAATGAGAATGTTCGAGGCTGTTTGGAAGAACGTGTGTTCGGCGGGGGCGCCGAACACGGCACGCGAGGGCGCGCGCGCTCCCCAGGCCATGCAACGCCGGGAGTGGCCGTTGCTCAGACCTTGTCCTTTTTGCGATAGGCCAGGCCTTGGAAGTGGGCAACGAGGTCGCCTTGGTCGTCTTTGATTTCGACGGAATAGGTGCCGATTTTGAAGTTTTTGGACAGTTCGCGCGCCTCGGCCCAAAGGGTGCCCGTGCTGCCGGCTTTCATGAAGGTGATGCTGGCGTTGACCGCCACGGCGATAGTGCCGTGGGAGTTGGACGCGGCGGCGAAGGTGAAGTCGGCCAGGGTAAAGATGGCGCCACCCTGGACGGTGTTGATGCTGTTGAGATGGTGGGGATGGAGGATCATGCGGGCGGTAGCGCGGCCGGGGGAAACGGAGAGCAATTCAATGCCGCATCGCTGGGCAAACTTGTCGTTACTAAAGCGCTTTCTAACCTGTTCCATGCGAGTCCTGTTGTGAAATAAGTATTGGGTTCGAGGTGTGGCGCTGGAGGGGCTGGATCAGCTTTCGAGGCGCTGGAAGAGTTCGACGTTGCCGACGACGTTGATGTTGTTCTTTTGCAGGACGGCAATGGCTTTGTCCGGGTCGTCGAAGCGGAAGAGGAGCAAGCCTTTGCTGTCGCGCTGGAGGGTGAAGGCGTACATATATTCGAGATTGATGCCGGCTTGTTCGAGGACGCCGAGGACGTCGGCCAAAGCGCCCGGGCGGTCGGCCACTTCGATGGCGAGGACGTCGGTGACCTTGACGAGCAAGCCGTGGTCTTCGAGCAGTTTTTTTGCGGCCTCCCAGTCGCGCACGATGAGGCGGAGGATGCCGTATTGGCGGGCCTCGGCAATGCTGAGGTTGAGGAGGTTGATTTTGGCGCGAGCCAGCAGTTTGACGGGAGCGCTGAGGGCGCCGGGTTTGTTTTCCAGGAAGAGGGAGAGTTGCTTGATTTTCACGTGGAGTAGGGGAATTAGATTGTTACATTTTGCGCTGATCAATCACGCGTTTGGCTTTGCCCTCGCTCCGGGGAATGGAGTGAGGCTCGATGAGACGGACGCGCGGGCGCAGTCCGGTGGTGGTTTCGATGGATTTGGTGAGGCGGGCCTGCAATTGTTCCAGTCCGCCGACGGTGTCGCTGAAGACATCCTGAGTGACTTCGACCTGCACTTCCATTTCATCCAGACCCTTTTCCCGCGTGAGGATAATCTGGTAATGGGGCAGGGCGCCCTCGACCTTTAAGAGGGCGCTTTCGATTTGGGAGGGGTAAACATTGACGCCGCGGATGATGATCATGTCGTCGCTGCGGCGGCTGATGCGTTTGATGCGGCGCAGGGTGCGTCCGCAGCCGCAAGGTTCGGAGGTCAGGGCGGAGATGTCGCGGGTGCGATAGCGGATCATGGGCATGGCGTGCTTGCTCAGCGTGGTCAGAACCAGTTCGCCTTCCTCGCCTTCCGGGCAGGGTTTGCCGGTGGCGGAATTGATGACCTCCGGGTAGAAGAAATCCTCGAAGATGTGCGGTCCGGCCTGGCAAGGGCATTCCATGGCCACGCCGGGGCCGATGATTTCGGACAGGCCGTAGATGTCGTAGGCCTTGATACCGCTGTCTTGTTCAATGCGCTGGCGCATGGATTCGGTCCACGGCTCGGCGCCAAAAACGCCGGCGCGGAGAGGCAAATCCTTGAGGTTGACGCCCAGTTCGGCGGCCTGGTCAATGATGTGGAGGAAGTAACTGGGGGTGCAGCAGATCGCGGTGACATTGAAATCCTTGAGGACCATGATTTGGCGCTGGGTGTTGCCCCCGGAAATGGGAATGACCGTCGCGCCCAGCGCTTCCCCGCCGTAATGGGCGCCCAAGCCGCCGGTGAAAAGGCCGTAGCCGTAAGCATTCTGAATGATGTCGCCGCGATGCAACCCGCAGGCCGCGAAACTGCGACACATGACGTTGGTCCAGACATCCACGTCTTGCTGGGTGTAGGCGACGACGATGGGCTTGCCGGTGGTGCCGGTGGAGGCGTGGAGCCGGACGATCTCGCTCATCGGGGTGGCGAACAAGCCGAAGGGATAGCTGTCGCGAAGGTCGGCCTTGTCGCAGAAGGGCAGGCGGGCGAGGTCGTCCAGGGATTGGACGTCGCCGGGTTCCATGCCGCGGTCGCTCATGCGGCGGCGGAAGAGGTCAACGTGGTGGAAGGCTTGGGCGACCATAGTTTGGAGGCGTTGCAACTGCAATTCGCGCAACTGGCCTTGGGGAAGAAAATCCGGCGCGCTGATGGGATCAAAAGGCGCCGCTTTTTGGATGGGGTGTGTGCTCATGTGGATAGGGCCGCCTTGTCCAGGAGAGCCGCGAACCAATCAGGCGGGCGAATGGGTTTGTGGCTGGCATCGGTGAAAGCATGGATGGTGTAACCGCGCACGACCGGAATTCCGGTGGACTGATGGCTGATCCGCACGTCGAAGCGAAGGCGCGCGCGCCCGGCAAGGCCGGCGGAAGTGGAAACGGCCAGCAGATCATCGTAGCGCGCTCCGCCCTGAAATTCCAGGTGGGCTTCGACCAGGGGCAGAAAGACGCCTTTGGCCTCGAGGGCGGCGTAGGAAAAACCGAGCCGGTTGCGCATCCATTCCGTGCGCCCGCACTCGAACCACTCGAGAGCGCGCGAGTTGTAGAAAGTTCCCATCTGGTCCGTTTCGCTGTAGCGGACACGCAGGCTCAACAAGTCGGCGGGCTTGCTCGGGATGGGTTTAGGCGGCGGCGGCGGTTGCATGGGCGCTGTTGTTTTGGCTGGCGCGGCCCAGCAGGAAGGCCTGCCGGTTTGCGTCAAAGAACTTCGGCGCGAAGGCCGACGCGACAGAATCGAGCCATTCATGTTCCGGCATGGAAAGGCGCGCGCTCAAGGCGCCGAGAAGGGCGACGTTCAACATCTTCTTCTGGGGCAGCTTGTCCGGGTCAATCACCGAGGGTTCAATGGTCACGCCAGCCGGACGCAGCAGATGCCGATTTGGCTCCAGTTGGGTCGGTTCCAGCACCAGGAGAAAATCCGCTTCCCCCACGGGAACCATGGGGCTGAGGATTTGCGGGCCGAAGCGGACGTCGCAGGTGACCGAACCGCCGCGCTGGCTCATGCCTTTGATTTCGCTCTTCTTGACATCGAAGCCGGCGCGCAGGGCGACGTCGGCAATGATGTCGGTGGCGGTCAGGACGCCCTGGCCGCCCAGGCCGGCAACGACGATGTTACACGGCGTGGACGCAAGGTTCTCCATTTTCATGGCAGGGGAGGCGTTTTTCATATTCCTTGAGTTCGCGCGCGATCAGAACGCAGGGCCGGCGGGCGATGAGGACGGCCAGTTCGCGGCTCTGGAGGGCTTCCTTCAGAGCGTGGTCAAAGGCGTCCGAACCCGCGCGCGGCTCGATGACCTGGACGCGGCGAATCCCGCAGGAACGCGCCAGGTCCTCGAGGACGAGCTTGGCGGCGGGTTCATGGTTGAGACTGCGGCCGGTGGCGGGGTGTTCCTGGTGGCCGGTCATGGCGGTGGTGGCGTTGTCAAGAATAATGACGACGTGGCCGCCGGGCGGGGGATTGTAGGCCATTTCCACCAGGCCGCTGATGCCGCTGTGAACGAAAGTGCTGTCGCCGATGATGCTGACGACCCGGCAAGCTTGATCGGGGGGCAGGACGTGGCGCAAGCCCAATCCGACGCCCAGGCTCGCCCCCATGCAGACGCAGGAATCCATCGCTTCGAATGGCCGCAAGGCCCCAAGGGTGTAGCAACCAATGTCGCCGGCCACGATGCAGTTCTGGCGGCGCAGTGAATCGAAGACGATCCGGTAAGGACAGGCCTCACAGAGTTGAGGCGGATTTCCCGGCGGCGGAGCGGGTTCAGGAGTGGTGTCGGCGCGAAGGATGCGCCGGACCCGCGCCACGTCCAATTCACCGAAGCGGTACATCTCCGGCTTCCCGCTGACGGGAATTCCCGCGGCGCGAATGGCTTCGACCAGGCACGGATCCCCTTCCTCGATCACCAGGCAGCGTTGGACGCTTGCGGCGAATTCCGCGATCTTGCGCATGGGCAGAGGATGGGTGAAGCCGAGTTTGAGCACGCCGGCCTCCGGCGCGGCTTCGCGGGCGTGCATAAAGGAAATGCCGGAGGTGATGATGCCAAGAGATTTGCCGCCCGGCACGACCCGGTTAAGCGCGCAATCCTCGTTCCATTGGGCCATTTCCGAAAGCTTCTGGCGCAACCGCCGGTGGGCCGGCCGCGCATTGCCGGGAACCATCACCCGCCCTTTCAAATCGCGGACGAAGTTCGCGGCTTTGGGAGTGTCGCGCTCGGGCCGCGGGCGCACGACGGTGGAACTGTGACAGACCCGCGTTGTGGCGCGAAGGAGGACGGGGATCTTCCAGCGCTCGGAAATTTCGATGGCGGCGCGGAGGAAATCGTAGGCCTCCTGGGAGTCGGACGGCTCGAGCATGGGGATACCGGCGGCGACGGCGTAGCGACGGTTGTCCTGTTCGTTTTGGCTGGAGTGCATTCCAGGATCATCGGCGGAAACGATGACGAGCGCCCCCGTCACTCCGGTGTAGGCGACGGTGAAGAGCGGGTCGGAGGCGACATTCAGGCCGACATGTTTCATGGCGGCCATGGCCCTGGCTCCGCCAAAGGCGGCGCCGATGGCGACCTCGAGCGCAACCTTCTCGTTGGGGGACCATTGGGCGCGGCCGCCCAGCTTTGAAAAATTCTCGAGAATTTCCGTGGAGGGCGTGCCGGGATAGCCGGCGCCCAGGGCAACGCCCGCGTGCCAGGCGGCCAGGGCAATGGCTTCGTCCCCGCTTAGCAAAAGCCTGTTTCCATCATCCATATTTGTGCCTTTGACAAAAGCAATAATAAGAGTTGCATAAAAGAAACGCAAGTTCTATCATCCGGCCTAATTCCATGTTCTGGCAGCAGGAAATAGAAACGCTGGAGCGCCCGGCACTCGATGTTCTGCAACTTAAACGACTGCGGGAAACCGTCGGTCGTTTGGAGCGAGTGCCGTTTTATCGCGGCAAATTCCTGGAAACGGGGATCAAGCCGGAGGAGATAAAATCGGCGGCCGACCTGCGGCGGCTCCCTTTCACCACCGCGGCGGATTTGAGGGAGAATTACCCGGATAAAATGCTGGCGGTTTCGCGAGAGGAGACGCTGAGGCTGCACACCTCCAGCGGGACCACCGGAAAACCCAAGGCGCTGTTTTTCTCCAGGCGCGATCTGGACACCGCGGCGGAACTAATCGCGCGCGCGTTTTGCATGACGGGGGTGACGCGGCGGGACGTGTTCCAGAACATGATGAGCTACGGGCTTTTCACCGGTGGTTTAATGATGCACTACGGGGCGGAGAAGATCGGCTGCCTGGTGATTCCAGCCGGACCGGGGACGTCGGAACGCCAGTTGCTGCTCATGCAGGACTTTAGAACCACCGTGATCCACGTCACGCCCAGCTACGCGTTTTACTTTGCGGATTTTCTGGAGAAAAAGGGGATTGATCCGCGAAAGAACCTGGCGTTGCGGAAGGCGTTCGTGGGGGCCGAGCCATACACCGAAGAAACCCGGCGGAAGATCGAAGCGGCCCTGGGCATAGATGTCTATAACTCGTACGGCTTGACCGAAATGAACGGTCCCGGGGTGGCGTTCGAGTGCGAGGGGAAATGCGGCATGCACGTGTGGGAGGATAATTTTGTATTGGAGATCATCAACCCCGCCACGGGGGAAGCGGTGGGCGAGGGGGAGACGGGAGAATTGGTCTTGACAAGCATCAACCGGGAAGCGATGCCGTTGTTGCGCTATCGAACGCGCGACCTGACTTCCATCATCCCCGGACCCTGCGCCTGTGGGCGGACGCATCGGCGGATCCACCGCATCACCGGGCGGTCGGACGACATGTTGATCGTGCGCGGGGTGAACATTTTCCCGCAACAAATTGAGCGGGTGCTGATGGCCCTGCCGCAGATAGGGCGCAATTACCTCATCCAACTGGAGGGTCTGGACGAGATGACGGTGAAGGTGGAATTGTCGCCCTCGGCTTTCGACGGGCAGGTCGGGCATCTGGCGGAACTGCAAAACGAGGTGGCGGAAAAGCTGCGGGCCGAACTGTGGATTCGGCCGAAGGTGGACCTGGTTGCCTCCGGTTCGTTGCCGGTGGCGGAGGGGAAGGCGAAGCGTGTCATTGATAAGCGATCCCTTTGAACTGACCCAATCACCCACACTATGAACACGGTAAAACTGGTGGCGGTGTTCGCGGAAAATCGGCCGGGCCAGGCCGCCCGTGTCACCGAAATTCTGGCGCGCGCGAACATCAACATCCGCTGCATCACGGTGGCCAGCAGCGGCACTTTCGGGGTGATGAAATTGCTGGTCAACGACCCCGATCTGGCCTGTCAGGCTCTGCAACACGAGGGCTTCGCCGCCACGTTGACGGAGGTGATCGCGGTGGAAATGCCGGACAAGCCGGGCGCATTGCACTCGGTGGCGCAATGCCTGGCAGCCCAAAAAATCAACCTGGCCAACACGTCGGGTTTCGTGGCCAACAACCGCGCGATCCTGGTCATAGAAGTCCACGATCCCGCCCAAGCGGGCGAGGTTCTCAAGAAGCAGGGATTCCACGTTCTGACGCAAAAGGAGGCGCTGACAGTTTAGAGAAACCATATTCCGGAGGCACCCATGAATGAGAAAACTTCGCTTGCCAACAAAGGCTGGACGATTGTCTTTGCCGGGTTGGCCATCAACCTGATCCTGGGCGTGCTGTACGCGTGGGGGGTCATGGCCAAGGCGCTCGGAAGCGATTGGCATTGGACGAAAACTCAAGCCACGATGCCGTTCACCGTGGCCACAGTTTGTTTTGCCGGGATGATGGTGTTCGCGGGGCGATGCCAGGACAAATTCGGCCCGCGGCTGGTTGCCACGGCCGGCGGCATCATGCTGGGTCTGGGCTTGATCGCTTCAGGGCTGGTGCATTCGCCCACCGCAATGGCGTTGACTTTTGGCGTTGGCGCCGGGTTGGGGATTGGTCTGGGTTACTCCGCGACGACGCCGCCGGCCATCAAATGGTTTCCGCCCGCGCGGAAGGGCTTCATCACCGGGATCGTGGTCAGCGGGGTGGGCCTGGCTGCGGTTTATATCTCGCCGCTGACCCAGTATCTTCTGGGGAAGACCAGCATTTCGATGGCATTTGTCTGGCTGGGCGTTGGGACGGTGGTTCTGGTGCCGCTGCTGGCACAGCTTTTGCGAAACCCGCCGGAACAGCCGGTTGCGGCGGCCGCCACCACGCAAAGGGCCGCCGCCGCCCGGGGCGAGTCGGATTGGCAGGAGATGCTGCGCACGGAACAGTTCTACCAACTTTGGCTGCTGATGGTGCTCTCGGCCTCGGCGGGCCTGATGATCATTACGCAGGTGGCCATGATCGCAAAGGAGCAGGCGAACTGGAAGTGGGGATTTGTGCCGATTGCGACGCTGGCAATCTTCAACACGTTTGGCCGGCTCCTCAGCGGAGTGCTCTCGGACAGAATCGGACGGACCCGGACGATGACGCTGGCGTTTCTGTTGCAGGCGGCGAATATGCTGGCCTTCAGCTATTACACCAGCCCGGAGTTGGTGGTTTTCGGTTCGGCGTTCACCGGGCTTTGCTATGGAACCATCTTTACGCTGATGCCCGCGACGACGGCGGATTTCTACGGCCTCCGCAATCTGGGCGTCAACTATGGTTTGGTCTTCACCGCGTTCGGCGTGGCGGGGGTGGTCGGCCCCCTTCTGGGAGCGGGAATTAACGATCACTTCAAATCGTATCTCCATGCCTATCAAATCTCGGCGGGGATGCTGGTGCTGGGAGCCTTGCTGGCGATGTGGACCAAACCGCCGGGGACGCCGGCCCAGGCGGCGGCGCCGCCCCCCCAATGATTTGCCCGCGACCAATCCCTCAGAACTCAAACAAACCCCAACACTATGAATAAAACCCGATTATTGACAATAGTGGCTCTGACCGGATCACTGCCATTGAGCAACGCCCAGCCCACGGCATCCACCACCGCAACCTCCGCGCCGCCGCCCGCGCCGAGCGCCTTGGAACAAACCATCCAGGACATAAAGAATCCGGTTCCCTGGTTGAGTTGGGGAGGCGACCTGCGGCTGCGCAACGAATACTTCAACAACGCGCTGAGCCTGACAGAGCATGCGGCGGTCAGTCCGCTCTTTGGCAACGTGCATGAACAGGACTACTTCCGCTTCCGGGGCCGGATTTGGGCCAGCTTGATGCCGACCAACGACGTGACTTTGAATCTGCGTCTGACGGCGGAGCCACGGGAGTTTCTCAAAACCTCGACCATGGACACGTTCTACAACCAGGAAGGCCCGCAATGGCGTTACGGGATATTCGACACCTTGAACGTCCGATGGAAAAGGCCGTTTAATCTTCCCGCGACCCTGACGGTTGGACGGCAGGACATTTTCCTGGGAGACGGATGGTTGGTCGGAGACGGAACTCCGGAGGACGGCTCGTTCACTTTCTTTCTGGACGCCGCGCGTCTGACCTATCAACTGGAAGACCAGCACACGACGATTGACGCCATCGGCATAGTCCAGTACGCGCGGCCCGACGCGTGGCTGCCGACCCTCGGACCTTCCACCGGAGCGGGGGAGCACGTGGCGCCGATGGTCTTGACAGATCAGAACGAAAAGGGGGTCATCCTCTGGGTCGCCAACAAGAGCCGGGAGGACGCCAACCTGGACGGATACTTCATCTACAAACACGATACGCGGCTCAACGGCTACCCCGTGCCCACCTTCGGTGACAACGGGGATATTTACACGCTGGGCGGCCGTCTCTCGGGGTTGGTGCGGGAGCAATGGAAATACTCGGTCGAAGGGGCCTACCAGTTCGGGCGAAAACAAGACAACGAACTCAACCAGGGTGGAGCCAACCCGTATCTTGCGCCCTCCGCGCAAACGACGGGCTTTCGCGGGTTGAATGCCTTTGGCGTCAATTCCAAACTTGCCTATCTGTTCAAAGACCGGTGGAATGACCAGCTTTCCCTCTCCTACGAATTTCTTTCCGGCGACGACCCCAAGACCGGCGGGGACGAGATGTTTGACGTGCTGTGGGGCCGGTGGCCGCGCTGGAGCGAGATGTACAACATTTACAGTTACGTGCCGGAAACCCGCGTCGGGCAGACGGCCAATCTGCATCGAATCGGCCCGACTTGGACCCTGAATCCGATCCCGGCCATGGAATTGGACGCAAGCTATTTTATCCTGCTGGCCGACCAAGACTCGCCGACACGCGACCTGAACAAGGCACTCCTCGGTCCGGGCGCGCCAAGCCCGTTTACCGGCACGGGGAATTTCCGCGGTCAATACCTCCAAGGCATAATGCAATATAAATTCAACCAGCACCTGAGCGGGCATCTTTGGAGCGAGTTCCTCTTCCCGGGCGACTTCTATGTCAACCGTGCGATGATGAGCTTTCTCCGCGCCCAGGTCATGCTGACGTTTTAGGACCGCGTTTTGTTTCTTTTGACCAGCCAATAAGCCCTCGATAAACAGGCGGCGGGAAACGCCTGGCGCGTTCAGCGCGCCGGGCGATCTCCTCCCAGAACTCTGCCTGGAATCAGTGTCCGAATTGCGGAATGCGCAATTCGGTGAAGGCAATTCGAACGATAGACACGCGGCGAAATAAGATTGATTCTTATGGCCCGCTCGCCGACCTTGTCTGCCCGCATGGCGATGGAAGAATTTGCCGTGCGAAAACCTCTCATAAAAAATATGAATGCCACGTCTGAAGAAAAACTGTCTCCGGCGCTGACCACGCTGCCCTCCGACGACCTCCGCCAGATCATGTGGCGCTTTGCCGACCGATACGATCTGCAGATGCTCGTGCAAGGCGCGCGTGGCGTCGCGCGCGGGCCGGTGGCCAGGCTCGTGGCCAACGGCGGCCGCAACTCGCACGACTGGACGGCGGACAAAGCCAGTCTCCTGCCACACTTCGACCAAAGTGGCATCACGGCGGCGTTTTTGGATCCAGAACAGGGCGGGTTCATCGCCGGGCCAAAGAATCTCGCGCTGGCGCTGATCGCCTTTGAATTGTCCTGGGTGGACGCGGGCGCGGCCACGAGCAGTCTGGCGGGCAATCTCGGTCTCGCCCCGATTCACGAGCGCGGCACGCCGGAGCAACGCGCCAAATACGTTGCCAACGCCGCTCCGCTCAAGCCGGGAGAAAGCCGCAAACAAGTTCGCGCCGCCTTCGCGCTCACTGAACCGATTCCGTTCGTGGGCGTCGAGACCGGCATGTTGGCCGGCAAAGTGCGCGTGGCCGAATGGAAGGACGGCCGGGAACCGTTGCTGCAAGTGGACAAACGCGGCCGGTTCATCACCAACATGGGTTTCGCCAACGTCGTCACGGCCGCCGTCGAGTCCGACGACCCGAAGATCAAGGGCAGTTGCATGGTGATTTTGGAGGAGGGCGATCCCGGCGTATGGGATCGCGGCACGCCGACAAAGAAACTGGTTCACCAGCTTTCCTCCACCAACGATCCGGTCTTCAACCTCAAAGTGCCCGCCAGCCGAATCGTCGGCGGCTACACGGTTCAGGACGGGGTCATCCTGCCGAACTACTCGCACAGCGAAATCATCGAAGCGGTCTTCCGCCGCACGCGCGTGACCGTCGGTTTGATGACATCGGCCAAACTGCTTTCCGCCATTGAGCCGGTGATTCTTTATCACCGCCGGCGCTTTCGCGGCGGCCAGGGCGCGCCCGGCACGCCGCGTTACGAACTGGGCATCCAGCAAAAGCAAGACGCCCTGCACCGGCTGGTGGACATCTGGGCCACGGGCGAGGCCAGCGCCTCGCTGGGTTTCGAGGCGGCGCGGTTGTTCGACCAGCTCGACCCGCTTGAAAAGGAAAAGGACTGCATCCTCGCCGGGAAGAAATTGAGTGGCCGCGCCGCGTTTAAGGAATTGGCCAAGGCGCAAGAGGAAGCGCTGCAACTGCTCCGCGCGCACAAGCCGATGGAAAGTCCGCTCGCCAAGTTCACCCAGCTCGATTCGCTCGCCAGCGTCCTTTGCCCCGCGTGCAAGCTGTGGAACACCGGCCACGGCGCGAACATGATGCGCGAAACCGTCAGCCTCATGGGCGGCTATGGCCTGACGGAGGATTGCCCCGGTTTTCTCGGCCAGAAATGGATGGACGCGCAACTGGAAGCCACCTATGAAGGCCCGGAGGCGGTGCAGCGATTGCAGCTATCCATCACCATGACCAACGAACTGTTTCTCGCGCAATTCCAGCAATGGATTGCCCAAATGAAACGCATCGCGTCCGATCGTCCCGGCACCGGCGCTTGCGCCCTCGGCACGGCGATGAAACTCTGGCTTTGGACGCTGCAACACGTGCAAACCGCCAGCGATGCCGACGGCGCGAAGCTTTACCACAAAACGCGCCAGGGCGTGACCTTCCCGCTGGCCGACGCGTTGTGCTGGTTGCTGGCCGCGCGGCAATTCATCCTCGATGTCATTGAGCTGGAAACCAAGGGAGCGGAAAACCCCGCGCTGGCCGACGGACTCGCCGGCACGGTGGCGTTCTTCACCGACCTTTGCCACGTGCAAGCCGCCCGCGCGGCGGGCGAAGTCGGACGCATCTCCGCCGAAATCGTTCACGGCTACAACCGCCACCCCGCGTGGGACGAAGCGAGCTGCCAGGCCTGTTACGGCGCCGAAGAACTCACGGCGCTGGAAGGCATCATGCCCGGCATAGACGGCTCGGCCCGCGCGTATTCCGACGTGGCCGAGCCCGGCGAAGCGCATCCGGCCAAAGCCGGCCCGTGCGTAAAATGCGAAGGGCTCGAACCGTTCGTCGCGCTCCGCGCAAAACTGGACACCTGCCTGACCGGCTGCCGGCTGGCGAAAGACCGCGCCGCCGAATCGCTGACGAAGGTGATGACGCGCGAGGCGCTGGATTATCCGGTTTGAGCATGGACACTTCACAACCGCTGATTGGCCGCCCGCGCATGGACGCGGACATCGTTTGCGACGGCTTCGGGCTGGCGTTCGGTTTGATGTTGCAAATTGCCACATCAAAGGTGGCGGACGGTGAAACGACATGAAGACGCGACATGCCAATTTGGAAATTGAACCCGTCGAAAGTCTAATCTACCTCATTCGCGGCCAGCGGGTCATACTGGATTCCGATCTTGCCCGAGTGTATGGCGTGCCGACGAAGCGACTGAATCAGGCAGTCAAACGAAATCCTGATCGCTTTCCGGATGACTTTGCATATCAGCTTACAAATCAAGAGGTTGCAATCTTGAGGTCACAATTTGTGACCTCAAGTTCATACGGCGGACGGCGATATTCGCCCTTCGCCTTTACCGAACACGGGGCGATCATGGCGGCGAGTGTCTTGCTTGGCTTTCATGTTCACGACGAAATCCAGGCAAAACCATCCAGCCGCCGGTTCGCCGGGAAACACTGAACCAAAACAAATTCGCAAATGTCACAGCCAGCATCAGAAAGCCCGGCCATTGACCGCCCGCGCATGGACGCGGACATCGTTTGCGTCGGATTCGGCCCGGCGACGGCGGGCTTTCTCTCCACGCTGTCCAAACAACTCGTCCATGCCGACGGCACGCCCGCCGTGGAAAGCGCCGTGGCGCCCGGTCTGCCGCCCCAGGTGCTTTGCTACGAACGCGCGGACGACATCGGCTTCGGGGTTTCCGGGGTGGTCACCAAAGCGCGCGCCTTGCGGGCGAGCATTCCGGATATTGACAAGGCCGGCATCCCCATGGCCGCGCCGGTGGGCGAAGAGAAAGTGCTTTACCTGCTCGATCCCGTCGGCGCCAGCCGGCGTTCGGCCATGCTGCGGCTGGCCGACGGATTCATCCGTGCGTGCAAATGGGCGCTGCCATTCGAGGACGAGGCGTTGAATCTCCCGTGGACGCCGAGCTTCCTCCACAAGCACGGCGGCATGGTGCTCTCGATGGGACAATTCATGCAATGGGTTGGCGCGCGGGTGCAAAACACGGGCACAGTTCAAATCTGGCCCGGCACGCCCGTCTCCCAGGCGCTCATCGAAAACAGAAAGGTGGTTGGCGTCCGCCTCCTCGATCAAGGCGTGACCAAGCAAGGCGCGCCCGGCGAGGGCTTTACGCCCGGCATGGACATTCACGCCGCGCTCACAGTCGTCGGAGATGGTCCTGTGGGTCCCGTCGGTCAACAATTGGATGACATTTTTGGCATGCCCGAAAACCACCACGCGCGCGACTGGGCGGTGGGCATGAAGTTCGTCGTGGATTTGCCGGAGGACACGCCGCTCAAACCGGGCACGGTGCTGCACACCTTCGGCTATCCCGAGCCGGAAATCTTCGGATTCTTCTACGCGCATCCCGACCGCGTCGCTTCCCTCGGCATCTTCGTGCCGTCGTGGCTTGACAGCCCGGTGCGCACGACCTACTTCTACCTTCAGCATTGGATGACGCACCCGCATCTCTGGCGTTTTCTCAAGGGCGCCAAACTCCGGTCGTGGGGCGCGAAGACGCTTGGTGAATCCGGCCGCCGCGGCGAGCCGCACCTGGCCGGCGACGGCTACGCACGCATCGGCGAAGGCAGCGGCAGCACCAACGTCCTCACCGGCTCCGGCGTGGACGAAGCCTGGGCCACCGGCGCGCAACTTGCCGAAGCCGTGCTTGAATTGCTCAAGGCGAAAAAACCGTTCACGAAGGAAAATCTCGAAGCGACCTACGTGCAACGCCGGCGCGCGAGCTGGGTGGAACAGGAAGCTCGCGCCGCGGAAAAATCGCGCGACGGTTTTCAACGCGGCGTCTTCCCCGGCCTGATCGGCATGGCGCTGGCCGGTTTGAGCGGCGGACGGCTCGTCCTGCCCGGCCGACCGCTGCGTCCGTGGGAACGCATTCCCTCGCTGGAAGATTATTTTCGCGGCCGCATCCCGCCCGGCGAAGTGCGGCAGATTCGCGACGACTGTTACGCGCGCGGCGTTTCCGCGCACGCCGCGCTCCTGGAACGCGCGGGCTGGCCGGCGATTCCGCACGACGGTCAGTTGCTCGTCTCGCATCAGGACGCGCTCCTGCTTGGCGGCAAAGTGCAGGCGCCGCCCGGTTACGCCGATCATGTCGCGTTTGTTTTTCCGAATCAATGCCAGCGATGCGGCACCAAGCTGTGCGTGGAAGTCTGTTCCGGCCAGGCCATCACGCCCGGCGAAAACGGCGTGCCGAATTTCGACCGCGAAAAATGCATTCACTGCGGCGCGTGCCTGTGGAACTGCGCGTCGCCCTCGCCGGAGAATCTGGAACGCATGGCGGTCGCCTTCCGCGCCGGCGCGGGCGGATTGCACTCGGCGGAGAATTGAAACCGGGGCAATTGCGGCATTGCGGCAATGGCCGACCATTGGTAAATTAATGACGCTATGAGCAAAAATGCGTTGATCGCCAAATACGAAGCCTTGCCCGTGACGGCGCAAAAGCAGGTGGAAACGTTCGTTGAGTTTTTGTCGAAAACGACTTCGGCGAAATCCATGCACCCCGCGAAACGCCGATTCAACTTTGACTGGGCGGGTGGTTTGGCGGATTTGAAAGACCGGTTCACCGCCGTTGAGTTACAGCATCACCTCAACGAACTGCGATGAACTATTAATGCATTCACTGCGGCGCGTGCTTGTGGAACTGCGCGTCGCCCTCGCCGGAAAATCCGGAACGCATGGCGGTCGCCTTCCGCGCCGGCACGGGCGGATTGCACCCGGCAAAAAAATAATGAACATCTCGATCATCCTCGCCCATCCGAATCCCGGAAGTTTCAACCACGCCATCGCCAACGCGGCGGCGGAAGAGCTTCGACGGAATGGCCACAAAGTCGCGCTGCACGATCTTTGCCAGGAACAATTTCCGCCGCTGTTTTCCGTCGCTGAAATGCAGACGAACGCGAAGCTCGATCCGGCCATCGCCCGTCATTGCCAAGAAATTGCCGTTGCCGACGGCATCATCATCGTGCATCCGAACTGGTGGGGCATGCCGCCGGCGATTTTGAAGGGCTGGATTGACCGGGTGCTGCGACCGGAAGTGGCGTATCGGTTTGTCGCCAACGACAAGGGCGAGGGCGTTCCGCTCGGTTTGCTCAAGGCCAAGTCGGCGATTGTTTTCAACACCGCCAACACGCCGGATGACCGTGAGCGGGAACTTTTTGGCGACCCGTTGGAGACGCTCTGGAAGAAATGCGTGTTTGACCTTTGCGGCGTGCGCAACGTGCATCGCCGGACATTTTCGGTCGTCATCACCAGCACACCGCAGCAACGGGCCGAATGGTTGCAGGAAGCGCGGGCCACTGTGGCCAGGTGTTTTCCGCCAAACCATGACTTTGAAGTGATGAAACATTTATGAGCATCGCATATCAAATTGTTGTTTGCGCCGGGATCGTGCCTGACCCGTTGCAGACGCTGGAACCGGTCGTGTCGCCAACCGGCCCGGCGTTGAAAAATGAAATGATGCTGCCCGCCGTGCTCGATCCGTGGGCGAGCCACGCGCTTTACGAGGCGGCGAATCTCGCGAAGAACGCGCCCGGCAGCAAGGTTTGGCTCGTCAGCCTCGGACCCAGGGCCAAGCTCCAGCAGGTGATGATGACCGTCGCGCAGAAAGTGCCGTTTGAACTGGTGGCGCTCGACGGTCCGGCCAGCGGGTTCACCGAGGCGACTGAAGTCGCCGCCGCTTTGGCGGAGGCCATCCAGACGATTCCCGGCCTCGACAAATCGAAGCTGCTCCTCTTCGGCGGCTGGGAATCCGCCTCGCGCGGCGCGGGCGCGACGATGCAAATGGTCGGCGAGCGGCTTGGCATCGTGGATCAGTTTCAAGGCGTGGATGAACTGAAAGTGGATGCCGACGGCTCGCTGGAAATATTGGAGCGCATCGAAGGGGGCAAGCATCAGGTGTCCAGGTGTGCCGGGCCGCCGGCGCTGCTGGGGTGGGCGACGGGGAACTTGCACGAGCCGAAAAACAATCCGCAGGTCGGGATGGCCAACATGCGCGCGGTGATGCCGGCGTTGCAGAAGGCCAAACCGGCGAAGCTCGGGAGCGAAGGATTAACGTTCGTGAGCGTGACGCTGCCCAAACAGCTTCGCGCCACCAAGATCGTCAAAGACAAATCGCCCGACGAGATCGCGCAGGAAATCGTGGAGTGGATCAAGAAATAGTTGCCGCGAAAAGGCGCAAAAGGCACAAAAATTATTATCATGGAAACGATTCTTCTTCTCGCTCACACCGAAGCCGGCGGCCCGCTCGCCAAGACTGCCCGCCAGGCGTTGCGCGCCGCCCGCGCTCTGAACCAAGCCATCGCCGGTTCCAATCTGTTCGTGGGGCTGGCCGGCGAAAGTGTTCAAGCGGCGGCGGATTCCATCGCAGCCTGTCCCGCCACAAAGTATTTCGGCGTGGAGGGCGCGGAGTTTGGGCAGTCGCGCTATTGCACGGACGCGGCGGCGGCGGAAGCCCTGTGCAAAGCGGCGCAGGCCACGATGGTCGTGGCTCCGGCCACTTCACGCTGGAATCGCGTTTTGCCGGGTGTGGCGCAACGGCTGGGCGGACGGGTGGATTCGCACGTGACCGGCATCGGCGATGCCGGCGGGAAGCCTGCGGTCAGCCGCTGGTACTATCGCCAGCGCACGGAGGCCACGCTGACCAGAACGCAGCGTCCGTGGTTCCTGCTGATTGACCCCGGCAGCCAGACGGCGTGCGACTGCGGCGCGGGCGCGGCGGCGGTTGAATTGGTTCCGGCGCAACTGGCCGATGGCAGCCAGCGCACCACCGTGGTTGGCATCCGCGAGCCGAAGGCGGATGCGCAAACGATCCGTCCCGACGCGCAACTGCTCTTCGTCACCGGGGCGGGCTGGACGAAGAAACAGGCCGATGGCCGGACGCACGTTCCGGAGGCGGAGAAGTTGATCCTGGATTTTCTCAAGGTCACACGCGCTTCGCTGGGCAGCAGCAAATCGCTGGTGGATTTGGGAGGCGAAGGGCAGACGGTGCTGCCGTTCCTCTCCCATCTCAACCAGATCGGCCAGACCGGCGCGACCCCGCGGCACGCCAAAGGATTGAGCACTTGCTGCCACGGCGAAGAGCCGCATACGGTGGGCTGGCGTTTCATCGCCGAGCGCCGCGCCATCAGCCTGGACCCGAACTGCGGCTGGGCGCGGGGCAAAGCCGACGTGCTTTATGTGGCCGACGCCTTTGCGGTGGTTGCAAAAGCCAACGAACTGCTGGCGGCCAATCCAGGCGGGATGTGATTCCCGGCATCAGCCCGGCTTCAATTCCATTTGCCAGAGCAGGCGCGGAGACTCAAGGGAAGCGGCACAAGTGTTCGCCGCGCCGTGCGATTTATGCCGATTTGTCTTGTCCGGCTTGGCTTATGGCGTACAGTGTGACTGCTCACGGAGCTCAGTTTACCAGGTGTCCGACTGCCATTGGTTAATGGCAATCCCTCCCTTTTATTCCCTGCTTTTGAAAGCCGGAGCCGCCATGGTGGCTCAAACCTAACAAAAAACAGATTCAGAAAGCATATAAGTATGACTACATACCCAGGCCGGACCACGTTTCCCACTGCACGCGATCGGGGCGTTATTAAATCGTCGCCAGTTGCGACTGGCAGCGTGCCTTTGGCCAATCCAGCAAAGCCGCAAAGAGCAGCCCCTTCGCAGGCGGAGATTGCACAAAAGGCCTACGAGATTTGGCTCTCGCAGGGACAGGAATCGGGCTGTGACCAGAAGCATTGGTTCGAAGCCGAACTGCAATTGCGGCACGCGTAAGGGACCCTTCCATCGAGCAACGAAAAAAAGCAGAAAGCGGCAGTCATTTCACTTTGGTGAAAGTGAGTCCGTTGCCGCTGTTCAGAAGTCCAACGCCGACGAGCGGCGGTTCATCGGCGACAATCCACCGGGGCTTGCGGAGCGGGTGAATTCAAAATGCCTTCTGCGATTGGCGCCGGGAGCGGATGAATTTCCTCACCCTACAGGGATTTTGGCTTTGTCAAGGCTAAGAACGCTCCAATCCATGCCACCAGGGCCAAAGTGAACAGGGGAACAATCCAAAAGGGGGGCAGGCTGTGTACTTCGGCCACGCTGACTCCATACGCGGCCGCCGCCCACACGTCGATGCGCAGGTTGATTACCGCCACCACCACGGCACAGCACAAAGCCATATGCCGGTTGGCCGCCCTCCAGGCGGCCACTCCCATTGTGCCTCTATGCGGGAGGGAATGCCAACCTCCGTGGAGGAAATGCCAACCCCCCATCACCAGCACAACGCCAATGATGACTGCCGCCGTGATCCTGTCATGTTCGCGCCACGTCAGATAAATCAACCATGAAAACATCGTCAGATACGAACCTACCGCGAGAAAGACGGATTGAGCCGGGGTCAAGGCCTTCACCGCTTGCCGGGAAGTTTCCACGGCCTCCTCTCTCCGCGAGATGATGGCCGACTGCTGTCGAAAGGCAAGAATGAGCCACGTGGCCAGGACGACGCACCAGAACCCCCAAAAGCCCGCCTCCGAGGCAAAACGTGTCCGGGCACTCCACTCAAAGTGTTGCCCCAGGAAATGCACGGACATCTCCCCAGCTCCGGGAAATCCCAGCAAGCAGATCCAAGTCACGATCAGTTTGAGCAGTTTGGCCCGGCGTTCGCGCTCGGGCGCGGTGACATGAATGACCATCCATTGTGCCGCGAAGCCGGCAAGAAAGCCGAAAAACGGCCCCAGCCAGGCAGCCAGAAGACCTGACTTTGCCGCTGCCGTCCCTTTGGCTCCCACGCCCAGACCGGCCGTGGCCGCCGGGCCTGCCGCCATCGGGATGGCCGCCAGCACCGCGCCCGAAAACGCCCGGCCCGGCGCCGTCCGGCGCAAGGCGCCTTCCACGAAAGTCCGCACTTCCTCCTGCAACAGCTTGCGCCCGCGCGAGAGCCGTTGCTTTACCGCGTCTTCGGACAATTCCAGCGCTTCGGCCACTTGCTCGATGGATTGGTGTTGGCGGTAAAACAAGATGAGCGGCTCCCGGTAAAGGTTGGGAATTTTTTCCAACGAACGCCACAGGATCACCTCTTCCTCCCGGCTGATGGTTTGCTCGGACGGCAGCGCCTCGCAGGCCGGCGCATCCTGCGCCTCTTCCAAGGTCGCGGCGTTATGGGCTGGCTCGCGTTCCTCCCGTCGCAAGCTTTTTTGAATCCGGCAACGGACGATGCCGCAGAGCCAGGGGCGGAGTTTGTGCGGCTCGCGCAAGAGCCGGAGATCTTTCCAGGCGGCCAGGAAAGTTTCCTGGGCCATGTCCTCGCTCTGGCTCACGTTGCCGGTGGCGCAATACGCCAGGGAGCAGATCAAGGTTTGATAACGCTCGACGATCCGGCGGAACGCATCCCGGCTTCCGTCGAGGCTTTCGGCCACCAAAGCGGCGTCGTTGAGTTCCGTTGTCTGCATTAGATCACTGTTCATCATATCACTGTATCAGCACCTGAAAAGGGCGGAGAGGTGACAGGAAATCGCATCAGGCGCGGGTTTGGGCGGTTCAAGTCGGAGCACCCAACTTGCGGATGCCCTTGACGATTTTGCCGTGACATCGCCTGCGGCTTTAAACGAGTCGCCCGCGCGCGGGTCGGGTGTGTTGGATCACTGATTCACCGGCGCGGGCTTGCCTTGCTGCAAGGCGGGCAGCCACACGCCGTAGCGGCGCTTTTCAAATGGGGCCTGCGTGCCATCCTCGTCTTGATGGCCGGACTTGGGAAGGATGAGGACTTCCTTGGGCGAGGGGATGACGTTGACCGCCGCCAGCACCGTCGCCGGCGGGCAAACTTCGTCGCGCAAGCCAAGCCCGATCAGCACCGGGCATTGGATATGGCGCGCAAAATTCACCACGTCGAAGTATTTGCTTGTTTCGCGCACCTTGGCCGCGTCTTTGTCCCAGGTGTTGGAATACCAGTTGGGGTAGGCCGACGCCCGCCCCTCTGCCGGCGCCAGCATGTCGCAACCGGCAGGCACCAGCGCCAGGGCGGCGGTAATGTTTTTGGGAAGCAAGCCCGCCAGCATCAGGGCCTGCTGTCCGCCCTGGCTGGCGCCGGACACGACCAGCGTTTTGCCGTCCCAATCCGGCCGCGTCATCAAGTATTCCAGCGCCTGCGCGGCCGACAAATACATGCGCAGGAAATAACTCGCCTCCCGGTCATCGTTGCCAAGGTACCAATAATTGTGGAGCGGACCGGCGAACTGGTCTTTGTAGAACGAGTCCGGCTGATCAATCGAGATGTCGTGGGGTTCGATGTCCAGCGCCAGCCAGCCTGCCGCCGCCTGGCCGGTGACCCAATCCTGATGCAGCGCATACACTCCCGCCCACTGCAAAATGAGCAGCGCGGGAAATTTGCCGCCCTTTTCCGGCCGCGCGATTTGCCCCTGAATATGGGTGTGGGCAATGTTGTCGAGCGTGATTTTCCAATAGGCCACTCCCGGCTTCCGGATGTCCACCGCTTCCAGTTGCGGATTGGCGGGGACTTGTTTGAGCTTTTCCAACTGGCCCCGCCAAAAGGCGTCGAAATCGCCGGGCGCCGCCGCCGCCGCCGTGATCTTTTCCGGCGCCGCCACCGCGCCGCCGACGGCGCGGTTGGTGGGACTATCCGGCTGCCACTTCACCTCCACGAGCATCGTCCCCGGCGCGTCAAACGTCGTTTCCAGCGAGGCGGTGTGGTTGCTGAAAGTCAGGCTGCCGTGGCCGGTGTCGGTGAGGCCGCCGCGTTTGCAGGTGTATTGCGCGGCGGGCGCGTTGGAAGGGCCCAGCCAGGTGGCCGTCCAATGGACGGTGGCGCCGATTGGATAGACGCCGTTGGTCTTGTCGGGTTGAATTTCGACCCGTTGCGCGCGGCCCGGGTTTGCGGCGCACAAAACGGCCAGAACGGATAATAGAACTATGGGGTGGCGGGGTTGCATCATTGAGTTGAATTGTCGGGCAGAGAGATTGGCCTTGTCAAGTTTCGCGCTGGCTGGACCGCCGCGGCCCCATTGACAAATCAATAGCAACCATGATGAAATACGCGACGTGGCAGCCGAAGTTCCAGTCAACAAACAGCTTGAGGCAGTCCGTCCAGTAAATCCCGTCAAAACCCCGGCGTTTCCACCGTTGCCTGGTGTAAAAACCTCTTGCCGCGCCGCCGGCGGATAAAAAACGACAATCTCCCACAAAAAGGAAATGATCATGAAAATCAGCAGATTAACTCTTCGATCCGTCATCGTCCTCGGTCTGGGATGCGTTTGCCTGCCGCCCTTTTTCCATGCCAGGGCGGCGGCGGATGCCTCCGCCCCAGTCCCGGCCGTCGTCCAGAACGGTTTCAGCTTATGGGCCAAAAACCGTGAGGCCTCCTGGGCATTTGATGCCTGGAAAATCGGCGGCCTGATGGAGCGGGACAACAAACCCACCACCCTCTCCCGATACTTCTCGCGGATGGACCAGGCCCTCGGCAGCTACAAATCCTACGAGTTGGTTGAAACCAAACGCATCAGCCAGAATTCAGCGGTCTTTTATCTTTCCATTAACTTCGACCGCGCCGTGATGTTCGGGAGGTTCCTGATGTATCGAACGGACAAGGATTGGGTGGTGCAAAACATGGATTTCAGCTCCAAGCCCGAGTCCATGATGCCGTGGCTGGCGTTCGAGGGGGGGACTTATACCGAATAAGATGGCATTGATTCTTCACCCGGCCACCCCGCGCTTGCCGCTTGCCGCCCGGCATCCCGGTATGCTTTAATCTCCCGGCATGGATGTGAAAATTAAAATCTGCGGCATCACCAATGTCCAGGACGCCCTCGCCGCCCTGGAGGCCGGCGCCGACATGCTCGGCTTCGTTCTCTCCGAGCAAAGTCCCCGCTGCGTGACGATCGAAACCGCGCGGGAGATCGCCCGCCAGTTGCCCCCCGCCACCGTTCGCGTCGGGGTGTTTGTGGACGCCAAGGTGGAGCAGGTGATGTTTTCTCTGCGCATCTGCGATTTCAGCGCCCTGCAGTTTCACGGGGAGGAATCGCCCCAGTATTGCCAGCAGTTCGGGGTCATGACGATCAAGGCCTTTCGCATCCGCGACGAGGCCTCGCTGCTCCCGATGGCCGGCTACTCCACCGATGCCTTTTTACTTGACTCCTATGTGGCGGGGGCGCCGGGCGGGACCGGGGAAACCTTCCACTGGCCTTTGGCCGTCGCGGCCAAGAAGTTTGACAAGCCGATCTTCCTGGCCGGCGGATTGACTCCGGAAAACGCCGCCCAGGCCGTGCGCGCGGTGGAGCCTTTCGGCGTGGATGTCTCCAGCGGAGTGGAAGTGTCGCCCGGGAAAAAGGACCCCCAAAAGATGCGGGCGTTCATCGCCGCCGTCCGGGCGGCGTGAGGGGATTGAACCGGCAAGAAGGAAGAAGAATGAAGAACCAGGCTTGGTCCCGCTGTCCCTGGCCGGTGGATGATCTTTACCTGGCCTACCATGACGCCGAGTGGGGCGTGCCGGTTCATGACGACCGGAAGCTCTTTGAGTTTCTCCTGCTGGAGGGGGCGCAGGCCGGGCTGAGCTGGCATCTCATTTTGAAGAAGCGGGAGAATTATCGCGCCGCGTTCGACCAGTTCGACCCGGGAAAAGTGGCCCGCTACACCGGGTCCAAAATCGCCAAACTGCTGGCCAATCCGGGCATCGTGCGCAACCGCCTGAAAATCTCCGCCGCCGTTTCCAACGCCAGGTCTTTTCTGGCCGTGCAGGAGGAGTTTGGCTCCTTTGACCGCTATATCTGGCGTTTTGTGGACGGGCGGACCATGGTCAATCATTGGCGAAGCATGAGGGAAGTCCCGGCCCGGACGGCGGAATCCGACGCCATGAGCCGGGATTTGAAGCAGCGCGGTTTCAAGTTTGTCGGTTCCACGATTTGTTACGCGCACATGCAGGCCACCGGAATGGTGAACGACCATTTGACGGCCTGTTTCCGCCATAAAGAATTGCGGAAGTCACCCGTTTGCGCGAAGGTTTGACCATGAGTGTGGCCGTCGAAACGAATCTGCCCGACGCCCGCGGCCGTTTTGGGCCGTACGGGGGGCGTTATGTGCCGGAAACTTTGATGCATCCGCTGCAGCAATTGGAGGAGGAATACCATCGCGCGCAACGGGACCCGGAGTTCCAGCGGGAACTGAATTATTATTTGCGCCAGTTCTGCGGCCGGCCCACCCCGCTTTACCTGGCCGAACGGCTGACCCGCGAACTGGGCGGGCCGAAAATTTACCTCAAGCGCGAGGACTTGCTTCACACCGGCGCGCACAAAATCAACAACGCCCTCGGCCAGGTCCTGCTTGCCCGCCGCATGGGCAAAACGCGCATCATCGCCGAAACGGGCGCCGGCCAGCACGGCGTCGCCACCGCCACCGTGGCGGCGATGTTTGGCTTGAAATGCGTGGTTTACATGGGGGAAGTGGATTGCCAGCGGCAGGAGTTGAACGTGTTCCGCATGAAAATGCTCGGCGCGGAAGTGGTGTCCGTCACCGCCGGCCAAAGAACGTTGAAGGAAGCCGTCAATGAAGCGATGCGCGACTGGGTGACCAATGTGCGCGACACCCATTACATCCTCGGCACCGTTTATGGGGCGCATCCCTATCCGCTGATGGTGAGGAATTTCCAGCGCGTGATCGGCGACGAAGCGCGCCGCCAGTTTCTCGAACAGGAGGAGCGGCTGCCGGATTTGCTGGTGGCGTGCGTCGGCGGCGGTTCCAACGCCATCGGCCTTTTCTATCCCTTTCTGGAGGATTCGTCGGTCAAAATGCTTGGCATTGAGGCGGGGGGGACGGGCATTCTTCCCGGGCAACATGCCGCGCGCTTTCAAGGCGGCTCGCTCGGCGTGCTCCAGGGCACGCGCTCCTTCATTTTGCAGGATGAAAACGGCCAGGTGGAATTGACCCACAGCGTTTCCGCCGGGCTGGACTATGCCGCCGTCGGGCCGGAGCACGCCTGGTTGCGCGATCAAAGGCGGGTGGAATACGGGTACGCCACCGATGCGCAGGCGCTGGAGGCGTTCCTTCGCCTGGCGCGTTTGGAGGGCATCATTCCCGCGCTCGAATCCGCGCACGCCATCGCCGCCGTGATCGAGCGCGCCCCGAAAATGGCAAAAGAGCAAGCCATCATCGTGAATCTTTCCGGCCGCGGCGACAAAGACGTGGCGCAGGTGGTGACAAAGATTAAGATCTAATAAAACCTCCCATAAGCAGCATCGAGCGTGAGCGGGCCACGCTCCGGAATTCCCCCCGCCGCTGAGAAAAAATGATTTTGGAAGGGCTGTAAGCCGAATTTTGTCTGCCCCGAAAAAATCGGGGGAGAGAATCATTTGTCTCAGCAGCCGATACCCGAAACCTGTTCCGCCGAGGCGGAACGCGGAGCGGGCCGCTCCGGGGTTTCCTATTGGGCCTTGCACCCGATGGGGTTTTCCGTGCCCTGGCGATTGCTCGACAGGCGGTAAGCTCTTGCCTCACCTTTTCACCCTTACCCCGCTCCTGCGAGCGGGGCGGTCTCATTTTCTGTGGCACTTTCCGTCGAAATGCCTTGAAACATTTCGCCCGCGTGTATCCGCCCGCAGCGGCGCTGCGAGGGTTACGCGGCATCGCGCCCTCTGGTGTTCGGACTTTCCTCCCCCGTCCCGCTTGCACGGAACGAAAGCGATTCTCCGCCCTTCCAAAATCACCGCCAATATAGCAGCGGAAAGGCCGGATGACAAGCCGCCAAACGGCGGGAGGTGCGACAAAAACTGGGTGCATTTCAGCAAATTTTGGCCACCTTTGGCCATTGACTCATCGGCCCCCTTTGTTAGATTCCGAATCAAATAACAATTTATTGAGTATGGCTACGAAAAATACATCCAAATCAAACAAATACGTTTATCTCTTTGGCAACAAGAAAGCCGACGGCAACGGCTCGATGAAGCCGCTTTTGGGCGGCAAAGGGGCCAACCTGGCCGAGATGACCCGCATCGGGCTGCCCGTCCCGCCGGGCTTCACCCTTACCACCGAAGTCTGCACCTACTACTACGCCCACAAACGCACCTATCCCAAGGAACTGTGGGCGCAAGTCAAAGCCGGCATCGCCAACACCGAGAAAATCCTCGGCAAACGCTTCGGCGACATGGAAAAACCGCTGTTGGTGGCCGTCCGCTCCGGCGCGCGCGATTCCATGCCGGGGATGATGGACACCATTTTGAACCTCGGCCTGAACGACCAGACGGTCCTGGCCCTGGAGAGAGTCAGCAACAACCCGCGCTTTGCCTGGGATTGTTATCGCCGCTTCATCCAGATGTATGGCGACGTCGTCATGGGCGTGCAGAAGAAGCCCGGCGAAGACCACGAGCCTTTCGAAACCGTCATCGAAAACCTGAAGGCGGAGCTTTTCCCCGGTCAGCATCACGTGGAAGACACCCGGATTGACCACAAGGGCCTGCAAACTTTGGTGCAACGCTTCAAGGATTTGGTCAAGGAGCGCACCGGCAAAGCCTTCCCCACCGATCCCTGGGTCCAGCTCGAAGGCGCCATTGGCGCGGTTTTTGGCTCCTGGATGAACGATCGCGCCATGGTCTATCGCGCCAAGTATAACATCCCTTCCGAATGGGGCACCGCGGTCAATGTCCAGTCCATGGTCTTCGGAAACACCGGCGAGCGCTCCGGCTCTGGGGTGGCTTTCACCCGCGATCCGGCTTCCGGCGAAAAAGTTTTCTACGGTGAATTTCTCATGAACGCCCAGGGCGAAGACGTGGTGGCGGGGGTCCGCACTCCCAAACCGGTGGCCGAACTGAACACATTCCTGCCCGAAGCCGCAGCCGAATTGGATCTCGTTCGCAAAACGCTGGAGAGTCATTTCCGCGATGTCCAGGATTTTGAGTTTACCATCGAAGACGGCAAACTCTTCATGCTCCAGACCCGCAACGGCAAACGCACCGGTCTGGCCGCCGTCCGTTTCGCCGTCGAAATGGAGCGCGAGAAATTGATCAGTTGGGAGGAAGCCGTGCAGCGCGTCCCGGCCGAGCAATTGGACCAGGTGCTGGCGCCGGTCTTTGACCGCGGGGCGATCAAAGCGGCGAAAGTGATCGCCAGGGGATTGCCCGCCGGCCCTGGCGCCGCTTCCGGCCGCGTTTATTTCAACGCGGAGCGCGCGGTCGAAGCCGCCCACGCCGGCCAGAAAGTCCTGCTCGTCCGGGTGGAGACTTCCCCGGAGGACTTGCGGGGCATGATCGCCGCCGAAGGCATTTTGACCGCCCGCGGGGGCGTCAGTTCCCACGCCGCGCTGGTGGCCCGGCAGATGGGCAAGGTTTGTGTTTGCGGCGCCAGCGCTTTGCAGGTGGATTACCAGAAAAAAACCCTGACCGTTTCCGGGCAGACCTTCAATGAAGGGGCCTTTCTCTCGATTGACGGCACGGCCGGGGAGGTTTATGCGGGCGAAGTCAAGACCGCCCCGTCGGAAATCGTCCAGGTTCTCATTGGCAAAACGCTCGATCTCAAAGAGAGCCGGACTTGTCAAAACTTTCTGCAATTGATGAAGTGGTGCGCCAAGGCCACCCGCATGCAAGTGCGCACCAACGCCGATTCCCCCGAACAGGCCGCCAACGCGGTCGCCTTCGGCGCCGTCGGCATCGGCCTCTGCCGCACCGAGCACATGTTCTTCGCGGGCAACCGCATTGACGCGATGCGCGAAATGATTCTGGCGGAGAACATAACGGACCGCAAAACCGCGCTGGCCAAGCTGCTCCCGTACCAGCGCGAGGATTTCGCGGGCATCTTCCGCGAACTCAAGGGCCTGCCCGCCACCATTCGCACGCTGGACCCGCCTTTGCACGAGTTTCTCCCCAACGAGGAGGCGGCCCAGAAAGACCTCGCCGCCAAGATGGGAGTGCCGGTGGCCAAGATTCAGCAGCGCGTCAAGGAATTGCATGAGTTCAATCCCATGCTCGGCTTCCGCGGATGCCGTCTTGGCATCGGCTACCCGGAAATCACCGAGATGCAAACCCGGGCCATCATCGAAGCGGCCATCCTGGTGAAGAAAGAAGGCATTCCGGTGAAACCGGAAATCATGATCGTGCTGGTCGGTTTCCCCAAGGAGTTGGAACTCCAGTTGGAGGTCGTCAACCGCGTCGCCAAACAGGTGCAGGAGGAGAAAAAGACCAGGGTGAGCTATCTGGTCGGCACCATGATCGAAATCCCGCGCGGCTGCCTGGTGGCCGACCAGATCGCGCGCGACGCCCAATTCTTCAGTTTCGGCACCAACGATCTCACCCAGACCTGTCTGGGGATGAGCCGGGATGATTCCGGGTCGTTCCTGCCAAAATATCAGGAACTGGAAATCGTCAAGCAGAACCCTTTTGCCACCATAGATCAAGTGGGCGTCGGCGCGCTCATGAAGATGGCGGTCGAGCTGGGCCGCAAGACCCGTCCCGACATCAAGCTGGGAATCTGCGGCGAGCACGGCGGCGAACCTTCCAGCGTCAAATTCTGTCACCGCATCGGATTGGCTTATGTGAGCTGTTCGCCGTACCGGGTGCCCATCGCGCGCCTGGCCGCCGCCCAAGCCGCCTTGGAGGAGAAAAAGGCCAAGGCCAAGAAGTAGGCAAAACAGCCTTCTGTTCCATCTCGCCTCCGCGTGCAGCGGGCCGCGCCTCGCGGCCCGCAGGACCGTTTATGCGTCCTTCGTCAATGGCCGGCCCGCGCGGTAGCCATAAAGCCCGTAAAAGGCGATGTAAGCAAAAGCCACCATGGGAACGACAAACGAGAATTGAATTCCGCATTGATCCGCCACCGCCCCTTGCAGCGGCGGCAGGACCGCCCCGCCCACGATGGCCATCACCAAAAGCGACGAGCCTTGGCTCTTTAGCGGCCCCAGTCCCTCAATCGCCAGGGAGAAAATATTGGACCACATCACCGAGCAGAAAAGACCGATGCCCAGCACCGCCCATTTGGCCGTGTCGCCGCTGGTGACCACGCCCGTGGCCAGGAGCAGGATGATCAAACCGCTGAAAATGGCCAGCATCCGGTGGGGGCTAGCTTCACCGAGAAAGAAAGCGATCAGCAGCACCGCCAGCAGAACTCCGTAGTGCTTCACGTTGGCATGGCTGCAGACTTCGGCGGCCACGGGCGCCCAGTCCTGGTGCAGCGCCTGGCCGATGGCCGGCAAATTCCAAATCACGATGAAGGAAACCGCCGGCAGCAGCACGACCAGGAGGTGCTTGACCGGCTTTCGCAGGTCGCTCAGCGCAAAGGCGCCCATAAACCGTCCGATCATCAAACCACCCCAATAGAAAGAGAGGTACTTGGAGGCGTCGGCATGCGACAAGCCGCCGAGTTTTTCGGTGCCCAGGAAATTGACGATCGTGCTGCCAACCGTCACCTCTCCGCCGACGTAGAGGAAAATCGCCAGCATGCCTAACGCGGTATGCGGATACTTCAGCGCGCCCACGCCGCGGCCCGCCGCTTCCGGATTGGTGAAACTCGGGACGTGGGCAAACCGAAACGAGATCGCCAGCAGCACAAAGGCGGCGGCAAAGCCCAGATACGGAATCTTGACCGAGTCGGCGCCATGCGCGTCCTTGGTGATGAAATAAGTGAACACCAGCCAGCCGCCGATGATCGGGCCGATGGTCGTGCCAAACGAATTGAACGCTTGCGACAGATTCAACCGGCTGGAGGCTGTGCGTTCCGGTCCGAGAATGGTCACGTATGGGTTGGCCGCGATCTGGAGCATGGCCAGTCCCAAACCGATGACAAACAGCCCCAACAGAAACAGCGGATAGGAAATCATTGCGGCCGCGGGATAAAACAAACCGCAGCCGCCGGCCGTGATGAGCAGCCCGATGATAACTCCGTTCTTGTAGCCGATGCGGTTGATCGGGTCGCCGGAGGTCATGGAAATGATGTAATAAATCAAGGAGCCGATGCCGTAGGCCCCAAAAAAAGCCAGATCCACCAGCATCGCCTGGAAGTAGGTGAGCTGAAACGCGTCCTTAAAGCGTGGAATCAGGACGTCGTTCCACACCGTGATGAAGCCCCACATGAAGAACAGGACCGTCATGATGGCGAAGGGGCCGCGGTAGGTCTGGCCGTGGCGCGGTCCGGGAGAATCGGTTGAGGATGAAAACGAGTCGGTTTGCACTTTGAACCTTGGCGGCATTCAGTCCGGGGCAAAGGTCGCTCCTGGAGAAATGACATCTCTCACTTTCATGGATTTGTTCATTTGCCTTGCGGTCCAAGGCGGGGCGCCGCGGACCGCACGCCGGGCGATCATATCGGCGCGGGCCTGAAATGCAACGCCAATTGCCCCAACCCTGATTCCCCCGGCAGGCGGACGGGGGGGGGCTTCAAAATTCAGTCCCGCGGCCCCTGTAATAAACTTGACCTCGCCCGGCCCCGCCCCGTAACCTGTGTGCGATTGCTAGGCTAAATTCATGTTTGCGCAATTCAAAAGCCTGTTTTCCAACGATATCGGAATTGACTTGGGCACGGCCAACTCTCTGGTTTATGTCAGGGACAAGGGCATTGTGCTCCGCGAGCCTTCCGTTGTCGCCATCGAGGCCGGCACGACCAACGTGCTGGCGGTGGGCGAGGAAGCCAAGCGGATGTTGGGACGCACCCCGGGGAATATCATCGCCATCCGCCCGATGAAAGACGGCGTGATCGCGGATTTCGAGATCACCGAGGCGATGCTCCGGCATTTCATCCAACGAGTGCATCATCGCAAGTTGATCGCGCCCCGGGTCTTGGTGGCGGTGCCTTCGGGCATCACCGAAGTGGAGCGGCGGGCGGTCAAAGATTCCGCCACGCACGCGGGCGCCCGCGATGTGCTGCTGGTGCCGCAGCCGATGGCTTCGGCCATCGGGGTGGGTCTGCCGGTGCATGAACCGGCGGGAAACATGATCGTGGACATCGGGGGCGGGACATGCGAGATTGCGATCATATCCCTGGGTGGAATTGTGTTCAGCCGCAGTTTGCGCGTTGGCGGCGATGAGTTTGATGAGACAATCGTGGCGCACATGAAGCGAGCCTATAACCTGATGATTGGCGAACGGACCGCGGAAGAGATCAAGATCCGGGTAGGATCGGCCTTCCCGCTGGAGCAAGAGTTAAGCATGGAAGTCAAAGGGCGCGATTTAGGCGCCGGTCTGCCAAAGACTTTATCCATTCGTTCGGAAGAAATTCGTGAAGCCTTGAAGGAACCCCTCTCCGGCATTTTGGAGAGCATCCGCATTACCCTGGAGCGCTGTCCCCCCGAGCTTTCCGCCGATTTGGTGGAACGGGGCATCGTGATGGCGGGAGGCGGGGCGCTGTTGCGCGGCATTGACCGCCTGGTGGCCAAGGAAACGGGACTGCCCGTGCATGTGGCCGAGGACCCGATGAGCGCCGTGGCGGAAGGAACGGGACAAATCCTTCAAAGTCCGCAAAATATGGAATTTCTCTCGCGTTTGACTTCCCTGAAGACTTAAGCGCCGTTCGCCCAATCCAAATCGCCGCCCCTTTGGGGAACGCGGCGGCAAGTAGCCGGCCCGGCTTGCAGGAGCTGCGGCCCAATGGGCGAAATGTTGAAGAAGCCGCATTATATAACTTTGGTTTTGATGGTTTTGCTGGTGGTGGTTCTTTTGAACCTTCCCACCCAGACGGTGACCAAGCTCAAGCTGGCCGTCAGCGGGCTGTTTTTGCCCCTGTTCGGCCTGGCTGCGTCGTCCCGCGAGGCCACCACCCGGGCTGGCGACGCCCTCCTCTCCAAGCGGGATTTGCTCCGGGAAATCAAGGAACTTGGCGCTTCGAACCAGGTGCTCAACCTCCAGCTTCTACAAACCGCCGAGGTCTGGCGCGAGAATGGCCGGCTGAGCCAGATGTTGAACACGGCGCGCCAGCGGCCGTGGAAGTTGCGGATGGCGCGGGTGATCGCCCGCGAGCCGACCACCTGGTGGCGGAGCGTCTGGATTGATCTGGGCAGCCGCGACGGGATGCGGACCAACCTCGCGGTGCTCACGCCGGATTGCTTTCTGGTGGGCAAGGTGCAAACCGTTGGGGAGACGCGCTCGCAAATTCTCCTTCTGGGCGATCCGGGCCTGCGGGTGTCGGTTCTGGCCGGCACGAACAACGAAAGCGGGGTTGTCATCTCCATTTCTACAAGCCCCCGGGGAAACAACCTGATGGACCTGGCGTATCTCTCCGCCGCCAGCCGGATTCATCCTGGCGACAAGGCCATCACCTCGGGCGTGGGCGGGGTGTTCCCCGGCGGCATCCCGGTGGGCCAGGTGGTGGATCTGCAGCCGCAGGATAATGGGTTATCCATGGCGGCGCGGGTGAGGCTGTTTGCGGATTTGACCGCGTTGGAGGAAGTTTGGGTGATCTTACCATGAACTGGCTGAACACCATTTTCATCCTGGCCCTGGCCTACCTGGGGGCGTTTTTGGAGGGGTCTTTTGACCTCTTCCGCAATCTGCTGGGGGCGCAGATCAGCCTGCTGCCGGCGCTGATGGTTTATACCAGCTTGACGGCCGGGATCGGCTCAGTCGCGTTGCTGGCCGTATGCGGCGGGCTTTGGCTGGATTCGCTTTCAGCCAATCCGATGGGCGTGAGCATCCTGCCGCTGTTTGTCATCGGGTTCGTCATTCTGCGGAATCGCGATTTGCTGCTGCGGGAGCATCGGTTCGCGCAAATGGCGCTGGGGCTGGCGGCGGGCGCCCTGTTCCCGCTCGGCACCCTGTTTGTGCTGCTCAACCTGGGCGCGGCCCCGTTGCTGGGCTGGCGGTTGCTCTGGCAATGGCTGGTCGCCGCGCTGTCGGGCGGATTGTTGACGCCGTTGTGCTTCTGGCTGTTTGGCCGCCTCCGCCGGGCCTTCGCGTATCCGGCGCTCAGGCAATCGAGTTTCCGGCCGGACCGGGAAATCAAAAGGGGGCGGCAGTAATATGTTTATATTTGACATGTTCAAGCCGGAGGCGCGGCGGCTGCGGGTCATCAGCGCGCTGATGGCGTCGGGGATGGTTCTACTGCTGACGGGGCTGTGGTTTGTCCAGATCGTCTCGGGAAAACAAAAGGAACTGGATCTGGTCAGACAGTCCTCCCGGACCGTGGTCGTGCCGGCGGTTCGGGGCAGGATTCTGGACCGCGCCGGGCGGGTTTTGGCGGACAGCCGGCCGCAATACAACGCGGTGGTTTACCTGGAAGATTTGCGGCAACAATTCGAGTTCGAGTTTACCAACCACTTGAAGAAGGATTACCTGCGGCAGCATTCCGGCGCCACGCGGCTGCCTCCAGGGCTGGCCAAGCAGTACCGGCTGGAAGCGGATTACAACGTGGTGAGCAACATCACTTTTCAGGCCGCCGCGGTTTTGCGGCAGCCGCCCGGCGTGTTTGAGGCGGCCAAGTTCCGCCATATTTACACCAATTACACTTATGTCCCGTTTCAGATTCTGACCAATCTCAATCCCAGCCAGGTGGCGATCTTTTCCGAACAGTTGACCGGCCAGGTGGGGATGGAACTGGACACCCAGCCGATGCGGAGCTATCCGCAGAAAGAGACCGCCGCGCACCTGTTGGGCTATGTGCAGCGCACGGGGGAAATCATCAAATACCTGCCCCCTCAGTTTACAGGGATCACCGGAGTGGAAAAGGCGTTTGATGACTTGTTGCACGGTCAGCCCGGCTCCAATTCGGTGGTGGTCAACTTTCAAGGCTACCGCCAGCACGAAGAAGTCATCAGCCCGGCCATTCCGGGCAGCGATCTTTACCTGACCATTGATCTGGACATTCAACAAGCGGCCGAAATCGCGCTGCGCGGGCTGCGCGGGGCCGCAGTGGTGATGGACGTGCGCACGGGCGACATTCTGGCGATGGCTTCCGCGCCGGCTTTCGAGCCGGGCGAATTTGTCAGCGGCATTTCCACCGCCCGCTGGGAGCAGTTGAACGATCCAAAGCTCAAGCCCCTGGTCAACCACGCCACCTCCTTCGACACCTACGCGCCGGGATCTGCTTTTAAAATCATCACCGCCATCGCCTGCCTGGAGAGCGGGGTGCTGGACCCGGAGGAAATCTTCCACAGCCCGGGGATTTTTGAAGAACAGGGTTTTCGGATTGAGGACACCGCCCCGCCCGGCGACTATAATTTTGTGAGCGCGTTTTATCATTCCAGCAACACCTATTTCTGCCACTACGGCATGAAGGCCGGCCTGCGCAAATTGTTCGAGGTGGCCAAACGGTTTCATCTCGGCGAAAAAACGGACTTTGTCACCCGCGAGGAAAAGGCGGGGTTTGTTCCTTCGCCTGACGAAGCCGGGAAACCTGCTTTTCGGAGCAGCACCCCTTACGTCGCCATTGGCCAGGAAATCACCGTCACGCCCCTGCAAATGACGGTGATGATTGCCGCCATCGCCAACGGCGGCACGATCTTCTGGCCGCGCCTCGTCAGCCATGCTTGCGTGCCCGGAACGGCTTCGGCGCGGGAGCTTTTTCCGGAGGGACGCGTGCGCGACCATGTTTCCCTCAATCCCCAACACCTCCAGATTCTCCGGCAGGCCATGCTCCAGGATACCGAGCATCCCGGCGCCAATGCCTACGGCGCCTTCCACGATCCAACGCATCCTCTCTCCAATTTCCACGTCGCCGGCAAGACCGGCACCGCCCAGGTCAATTCCCCCGATCTGGATTACAGGCGCGTCGTTTGGTTTGATTCCTACGGCCCCTACGAAGACCCGCGCTACGCCGTGGTGGTGATGGTGGTCAACGGAGGATCCGGAGGCGAGACGTGCGCCCCGCGGGCGCGGCAGATTTATCAGGCGCTTCTGAAACGGGAGCTGGGCGGCGCGGGGAAATCCGCGCCGGCGACCCGCACTTGAATGAACGAACCTTGGCTCAATCAACGGAAAGGTGATTTTGACTGGCCCTTGCTGGTGTCGGCGGCGGCGCTGGCTGTGGTGGGGGTGCTGTTTATTTTCAGCGCTGCGGGGGAGGCGCCAACGCAACAGGCGTTCTACAAGCAGTCCTTCTTCCTGCAAATCATCTGGTGCGCGGGCGGGGGGGTCGTCGCGGCGGCGGTTTGTCTGGTGGATTATGGGAAAGTGGCGCGATGGTCGCGGGTGATTTACTGGGGGACGATCGTGTCTCTGGCGGCGGTGATGCTGGCGGGGAAGGTGATTAATGGGGCGCGGCGGTGGGTCAGCCTGGGCGGCATCAGTCTGCAACCCTCCGAATTTGCCAAAATTGCGTTGATCTTCCTCCTGGCCGATTTTTTGAGCCGGCCGGTGGAGGAATTGCGCCAGCCGCGGGTGTTCTTGACGGCGCTGGCTTATACCGCCCTGCCGTTTGCATTGATTCTGGGGGAACCGGACATTGGCTCCGCGTTTGTTTTCCTGTCCATCGCTGTGGCCATGATGTTTGTGGCCGGAGTGCCCAACCGGTTCCTCGGCCGGCTGGCGGGATGGGTTTGTCCGTTGGTGATCTTGCTGGTGGCGGTGATTGTTTTTGCGCCGCCAAAACTTCGGATCGCCGAATCCTACCAGAAAGTAGTCCGGGCGCGCCTGACGTCCTATTTTGGCTTGGGCGAGAAAAGCTACAATGTCAGGCAGGCGCTCATCTCCGTCGGTTCGGGCGGATTGTTTGGCAAGGGCTGGCGGCAGGGGACTCAACACGAGCTGGGTTTTCTGCCCAAGCTCGGAGCACACAATGATTTCATCTTCTCGGTCATTGCCGAGGAGGAAGGCTTTGTCGGAAGCGTCGTGATCCTGGCGCTCTATTCGGTGCTCCTGTTCAGCGGGATCAAGGTGGCCAGCCAGGCGCGCGATCGCCTCGGACAATTATTGGCCATCGGCGTGGTGACCCTTCTCTTCAGCCACGTCTTCATCAACATCGGAATGAATATCAGCTTACTGCCCGTGACGGGCATCCCACTGCCGCTGGTCAGTTACGGCGGGTCTTCGGTGGTTTGCTCGCTGATCGCCATCGGCATTTTGCACAACGTTCACATTTATCGAAAATCCTATTAATTTATGAGTGACAGAAATTTTTCCAGGCGCCGCCGCGGCGGCATGCGCTTCCGCCCCAGCGGCGGATTTGGCAACAAACCAGACCGTTCGGCCCAGGAGGCGCGCGCCGCCGCCACCGGCGAGAAAGCGCCGGACGCCCCGTTCGAGCACTCCCGCCATCAACAGGAAATCGAACGCGCCGAGAACCTCGCCGCCGGACTGCCCCCGGAGGGCCAGGCGGAGAAGCCGCCCCAGGAGCAGGAACCGGGCGGCCGGCGCCGCGAGTTCCGCCAGCCCCATCTGGACACCCCGGAGCAAGTGGAGGAGGAAAAATTTGAACCCGTCCCCGTGCCGGAGCCGGCCCCCAGGGGCCTGGTGGAGAACCTCCGGGCGCGGGTCCAGAAGGTGGTCAAGAAGGTCCAGCGGCTGATCAAGCCCGAGGTCAAGACCCACAAGGACATCATCATCAATGCCGAATCCCTCGAAACCCGCGTCGCGGTCCAGGAAGAGGGTCGCCTGGAGGAATTCACCATCGAGCGCACGACCGAGGAGCGGTTGGTCGGCAGCATTTTCAAGGGCAAGGTGCGCAACTTGGAAGACGGCCTGAAAGCGGCGTTTGTGGACATCGGTTTTGAGAAAAACGCCTTCCTGCATTACTGGGACATCATCCCGGCGCCCTTCGACAGCGGCGTCGAAGTGGTGGAACGGGAGACCAAGCGGCGGGATCGTCCGCGCATCACCCAGAAGGACATCCCGCGCTTTTATCCTCCGGGCAGCGAGATCATCGTGCAAGTGACCAAAGGCCCCATCGGCACCAAAGGCCCGCGCGTGACCACCAATCTGGTTTTGCCCGGACGCTATCTGGTCCTTCTCCCGCACTCCGAGCAAAGCGGTATTTCGCGCAAGATCGAGAATCAAGAAGAGAGACAGCGCCTCAAAAGCATCCTGCGGGAAATCAACATTCCCGATGACATGGGCGTAATCATGCGCACCGCCGGCGAAGGGCAGAGAAAAGCTTATTTTATCCGCGACCTGGCGTTGCTCCTGGAGCAGTGGGCCGAAATCCAGGAAAAAATCAAAAACCAGCCGCCGGCGACCTGTGTTTTCCAGGAACCCGATCTGATCGAACGCTCCGTGCGCGATTTTCTGACCGAAGACGTGGAACGGGTGGTGGTGGACAACAAGCAGGCCTATGACCGGATGTGCGCCATTGTTTCCCGCGTTTCCTCCGGGGGCCGGCTGATCAGCGCCACGGACAAGATCAAGCTCTACACCGAGCACCAGCCCATCTTCGACCGCTTCAACATCACCCGGCAACTGGAGAACGCCTTCTCGCGCCAGGTCCATTTGAAGAGCGGCGGCTACCTGGTCATTGACGAGACCGAAGCGCTGGTGGCCATAGACGTCAACACCGGGCGGCACAAGAGCGGCCGCGACCAGGAATCCACCATCCTGCGCGTCAACCTTGAGGCCGCCGACGAAATCTGCCGCCAGTTGCGCCTGCGCAACATGGGCGGCCTGATCGTGCTCGATTTTATTGACATGAAATCCCGGCGCGACCAGCAGCAGGTGTATCAGCGCATCAAGGAGGGATTGCGCCGCGACCGCGCCAAGACCCACGTCCTGCCCATCTCCCAGCTTGGCTTGCTGGAAATGACGCGCCAGCGCCATTCCGAAAGCGTGCGCAGCGCCGTCTATGACGATTGCCCCTACTGCAAAGGCCGCGGCAAGGTCAAAAGCTCCATCACCATGAGCGTGGAAATCCAGCGCAAGCTCAACGAAATCCTCAAAAAACGCTCCCGCGACGAATCGGATTTCCAGCTCCGCATCGCCGTCCATCCCACCGTCCTGGAGCGCCTCCGCACCGAGGACGAGAAACTGATCATCGAAATGGAGAAGCGTTATTTCGGCAAACTCTCCTTCCGTCCCGAACCCACCTTCCACGCCGAGCAATTCAAAATTGTCAACGTGGCGACCAACGAGGAACTGGTCAGTGTTGGCTCTTGACATATCGGGGGAGGATTCTTCGCGCGCCGATGAACCTCGGCGCGCGAAGTTCTTCTCTCGTGATTGCCGGGATAATGAAAATATCCAGTCTTCGGTTGCGCCAAGGGCGGCGGAGGTGGCAAACTAACCAGTGATTGGTCAATTTAACACAGTCCATGTATGGAAAGCGTAACTGCCTTTGAGGCAAAAACCCGGTTTGGCCGGCTTCTCGAAAGGGTGGCGCGTGGCGAAGAGGTCATCATTACCAGGCACGAAAAACCAGTGGCGCGATTGGTGCCCGAAGGCGGGCGCAATCTGGACTCCGTGCGTCAGGCGGTCGCTGAACTTCGCCTGTTGGGCGGACAGATCGCCGCGCGGAACAAGGGGAAACCAAAGCTCACCGCCGCCGATGTCAAGTCTTGGATCGGGGAGGGGCGTCATTGAGCGCTGGATTTGTCGTGGATGCGTCGGTGGGGTTTTCCTGGGTCTATCACGATCAGGCGACGCCAGAAACCCATGCGCTGCTGAATGAGATTGGATCTGGGGTCCCAGTGGTGGTGCCGTCATTCTGGTTTCTGGAGATGGCGAATGTTCTGCTGATGGCGCAGCGCCGTCATAAACTCAGTGCCGCTCAGAGGAAGACCGCTTTGGAGAAATTAGCCGCCATGCAATTCACGGTGGACGATGCGGCGGCGGGAAGCGCCTTTCATCAAATCAGCGAACTCGCCGAAAAGTATGGACTCACCGTTTATGACGCCGCCTATCTCGAAATTGCGTTGCGCCGGAAAATGTCGCTCGCGTCCCGGGACGTGGCGTTGCGAAGCGCGGGCAAGCGATGTGGCCTTAAACTGCTCTGAGCAACGCCGCACCCACCCGCCCGACCCCTCCATCTAATCCGTGGTCCCTTCCCGCCCTCAGTCCGGTCGCCCATCCGATTCGGCGCATTCGACTTTTGCGCCGGACGATGCCATATTCTGCCGTGCCGGTGAATAAACTCGAACAACTGCAAAATCTCCTCCGCTCCTTCGGCTCCTGCCTGGTGGCGTATTCGGGAGGGGTGGATTCCGTTCTGCTGGCTTTTGTGGCGCGTCAGGCCTTGGGCGGCAAATCTCTCGCCGTCCTGGCCGATTCGCCCAGCCTGCCCCGGCGCGAATTGGACGAGGCCGTCGCCATTGCCGCCCAATTCTCCATCCCTTTGCGCGTCCTCCGCACCCGGGAATTCGACAACCCCGCCTACGTGGCCAACCCGGACAATCGCTGCTACTTCTGCAAGCAGGAATTGTTCACCCAGCTTGCCCCGCTGGCCAAAAACGAAAACTTCGCCGTCATCGCCTACGGTGAAAACGCCAGTGACGCCGGTGATTTTCGCCCCGGCGCGCGGGCCGCCGGCGAATTCCAGGTTCGCGCGCCCCTCAAGGAAGTCGGGCTGACCAAGGCCGAAATCCGCGCCCTCTCCGCCCAATTCGGCCTGCCCACCGCCGACAAACCTCAGATGGCCTGCCTGAGTTCCCGCGTTCCTCATGGCGAGCCGGTCACGCCGGAGAAGCTTTCCATGATCGAGCAAGCCGAATACGTTTTGCGCGATCTGGGCTTCCACGACTTGCGGGTCCGCCACCACGAGTCGGCAGGGCGGGGGATGGCCCTGGCCCGCATCGAAGTCGGCGCCGACGAAATTCCTAAATTCCTGACTGACGGCGCTTCTGCGCGCGTGGCGGAGGCCCTGAAAAAAATCGGCTACGCCCACGTCACCCTTGATTTGCAGGGCTATCGCCGCGGCAGTTTGAACGCCGCATCGTCCCAGGGGAGCTGACCCAAAACGTGCCCCGCATTTTGCGTTTTGCATTCTTCCTGTCTTGCGTTACTTTCATCAGGAACGAACACCATGAAGCATTTATTCTTGGGGCGCTGACGCAATCCTGAATATGAGTGAGGATTCTGTCCGGCTTGCCCTCGCCGACACCTTGGGCGAGGAAACAATTCTTTTGGTCGAAGACGAGGACGTCATCCGCCTGATGTTGGTGGAAATCCTCAAGGTCCAAGGCTACACCGTGCTCGACTCCGGGCGGGCCGCCGAGGCGTTGGCCCTGGCCGCAAACCACCCCAAGCCGATCCACCTCCTGGTCACCGACATGTCCATGCCCGGGATGAATGGCTGGGAATTGGCCAAAACCCTCAGAACGACTCGTGGCGGCGTCCCCGTGCTTTTTATTTCCGGCCATAACGATCACGAAACCACGCAATGGGGCAAGATGGAACAGCCCGTGGAGCATTTGTTCAAGCCGTTTTCATTGGAGGCATTTTTGCGCAGAGCGCGCCAGATGCTCGATCGTGACAAAAAGGCTGCCGCCCGGGAGAAATCCCTGGATGAAGCCGGCGCCGGCGCCACGCCTGCCCGCTCGTGACAATGGAGTCTCCCGTTCCGCCTCTTTCCCAGCCGTCCGGGCCGGCCCCCGAAGCCGCCGCCGGCTCTTCTCCCCAGTCCATCCAGGACCAAACCAGGGATTATACCATGCAGTGGATCGCTCACCGGCAAGGTTCCCCCGCCGAGTTGGTTCGCGGGTTGGAGCAGGACATCGGCTGGCCCGCCCTCCATGTTCTCCTGCGTGTTCTGGCCGACTTGCGCGCCAGCAAAGATCTTCCCGCGCCGCACCGCAAATTTCTCAACCTCACTCTGAACGACGGCGCGGTCATCGAGGCCCTGGCCGGGGACGCCGGCCCGAACGCCGCCCACCAATCTTCCCTGGACGAGTTGTTTGTTCGCAGCCGCCAATATCGCCGCTCCAAAAAATTTGCCGAGGCGGTGGATTTCATTTCCAAATTTCGCGAGTATTCCCCCTTCAACAACATGCTCGTGTTCTTGCAGAACCCCCTGGCCACCTACTTCGCCACCGCAAGCCATTGGCACAAGGACTTTCGCCGCACGATCAAGGACGAAGCCCGCGGCATCGTCATCCTGGCCCCGCGCACTCCCGTCCTGATCGTTTATGATATTGCCGACACCGAAGGACCCCCCCTGCCGGGGAAGTTGCAGGTCTTCACTCGAACCTCCGGCCCCTTCAACCCGATGATCCTGGAGCGCACCCTCAAAAACTGCGAGCACGACCGCATCCTGGTGGAGCGCAAACCGATGGGAGAGTTGCGCGGCGGCTTCGCCACTTCCTGGGGGCGGGATCAGAATTGGAAAGTGCGGGTGGCGCTTCGGCTGGAACTCCAGCCCGCCTCCGCCTACTCCGTCCTCTGCCATGAATTGGCCCACATTTATCTGGGTCATCTTGGCGCCGACAAGGATGGCTGGTGGCCCTATCGTCTGAACCTTCCCCATGCCGTGACCGAAATCGAAGCCGAAGCCGTGGCCTACATTGTCTGCCGCCGGGCCGGTTTTCACACTTACTCCGCCGAGTATCTCTCCAGTTTTGTGGACGATGATGCCAGCCTGGAATCCATCAGCCTCGATCTGGTCAGCCGCACGGCCGCAAGGATCGAAGACATGGGCCGGCGCCTGCTCCCCCCGCGCAAGGACGCCGCCGGCGGGTGAACTGAGTTCTGTTGTCGGCGAGCGCACGTCCCGATTCCGAATCGGGATGCAGCGGGTCGCGCCTCGCGGCCCGCATCATCCCCCCTGTGGATTTGGAAGCCCCCGCCCCGAATCCGCGCTGGACAAAAATAGCGGGACACTCATACTTCTTCCCATGTCGTTGACTCCTTCAACCATGTTGCCGCTGGGCACCGCCGCCCCGGATTTCCGCCTGCCGGATGTCAGCGGTAAAATCGTTTCCCTGGCGGATTTCATTTCCGCTCCAGCCCTGGTGGTTCTGTTCCTTTGCAACCACTGCCCTTACGTCAAACACATCCGCTCCGGACTGGCTGAATTCGGCCGCGACGCCCAAAAACGCGGCGCGGCGGTTGTCGCCATCAATGCCAACGACGTCAAAGAGTACGCCGACGATAGCCCGCAAAAAATGAAGGCGGAGGCCCTGGCCGCCGGCTACACTTTTCCCTACCTCTTCGACGAATCCCAAGCCGTGGCCAAGGCTTACCGGGCCGCTTGCACTCCGGATATTTTTCTGTTTGATAAAACCCGCAGGCTGGCCTATCGCGGCCAATTTGATGACAGCCGCCCGGGCAAAAATGTTCCGGTAACGGGCAAGGATTTGCGGGCCGCGCTCGAGGCGGTTTTGGCCGGAAAGCCCGGTCCGGCCTGCCAGACTGCCAGCATCGGCTGCAACATCAAATGGAAGCCCGGCAACGAGCCGGATTATTTCGGCGGATGACCCGCCGGAGGGCGGAAACTTTCGTCGAGGGTTTCCATTGAATCCCCGCCGAACTGCGATAGAGTTGGAGCCGATGAATCCATGGATTTCCAATTATATTGAAGCTCAAAAAGCGGCGCTTGATTCCATTCCCGCCCCTGCCGTGGCCGATCTGGTCAAACTACTCCGCCAGGCGCTGCATGAGGACCGCCAGATTTTTGTTTTCGGCAATGGCGGAAGCGCGGCCAACGCTTCCCATTTTGTCACCGATCTGGGCAAAGGTTCTTCCGACAACGTTGGCCGGCACTTCCGCTGTCTTTCCCTCAATGACAACGTGAGTTGGATGACGGCCATCGCCAACGATTACGCCTACGAGGATATTTTCGTCCGCCAGCTCAGAAATTACGCGCGCAAAGGCGACGTGGTTCTGGCCCTGAGCGTCAGCGGCAATTCCCCCAACGTGGTCAAGGCCGTGGACTGGGCCGGGAAAAACGGCTTGACGACCATTGGCCTCGTCGGCGCCAAACGCGGCGCTCTGGCCGCAACCGCCCAACACGTCATTGTCATTGACTCCGTCCACTACGGCCGGGTCGAGGACGCGCAGATGGCCATCTGCCACATGCTCTGTTATGCCTTCATGGAAAATCCCGAATGGGGCCGCTAGAAAGAAGCGGCCAGTGGCCGGTGGTCAGCCCAACCACTAACCACTAACCGCTTTTTCCCATGCCTGCGACTGAGCAGATTCGCAAAAAAGTCGGCGACCTGCCGCACAAGCCGGGCGTGTACCTGATGAAAGACCGTTTTGGCACGGTCATCTATGTCGGCAAGGCCCGCGATTTGCGCAAGCGCGTCAGCACCTATTTCCATCCCTCCCGCCGCATGGGCTGGGACTTGAAATTCAACGCCCTCGTGGATGCCGTGCATGACCTGGACACCTACACCGTCCGCAGCGAACCGGAGGCTCTCCTGCTGGAGGGCAAGCTGATCAAGGAGTACCAGCCGCGCTACAACATCAGTTTCCGCGACGACAAACGTTTCCTTCTCATCAAGATCAACCTCCAGGATCCGATTCCCCGCTTCCTGCTCACGCGTCTCCGCCAGGACGACGGCGCCCGCTACTTTGGCCCCTTCGCCCATTCCGCCGCCGCGCGCCACACCCTGACGCTGGCCCGCCGCAAATTCAATCTGCGCGGCTGCCGTCCTCTCACCCCCGGCCGCGAGGACTACAAGCATTGCCTCTACGGGCATCTCAAATACTGCACCGCCCCTTGCATCGCCAACGTCACCCGCGACGATTATCTGCGCCAGGTCGAAGCCGCCTGCGATTTTCTGGCCGGCCAAACCGACGAAATGGAGCGCGATCTGGAGGAGCAGATGAAAAAGGCCGCCGCGGCGGAGGATTTTGAGAAAGCCGCCCAATTCCGCGACGCCCTGGACGACCTTCGCAGAACGGTGGAAAAAACAAAAAAATTCCCGCGCCTGCCTTACAGCCTTCCCGTGGCCATTGAACCGCAACTCGATCTGGCCGAACTGGCCAAAGTTCTCGCGCTGCCGGCCAGTCCGGCCCGCATCGAGGGCTTTGACATTTCCAACATCAGCGGCACCTTCGCCGTCGCCTCCCTGGTCTGCTTTCGCAACGGCAAACCCGACCGCTCCAATTACCGCCGCTTCCGCATCAAAACCGTGGCCGGCCAGGACGACTTCGCCTGCATGGCCGAAACCGTCCGGCGGCGCTACTCGCGTTTGCTGCGCGAGGGCGCGCGCCCGCCCGGCGGGGAGGGCGGGGGATCGGCGCCGGTTTCGCTGCCGGACCTCATTCTTATTGACGGCGGCAAGGGCCAGCTCAACGCGGCCGTGGCCGAGCTGGCCGCGCTGGGTTTGGAGCGTCTTCCCATCATCGCCCTGGCCAAGGAATTTGAGGAAATCTTCCGGCCCGGCCAAAGCGAGCCGATGCGTTTGAGCCGCGATTCAGGCGCCCTGAAATTGCTGCAGCGGGTGCGGGACGAGTCGCATCGTTTTGCCAACAGCTACAACGCGCAACTGCGGTTGAAGAGAATTTCCGAGAGCATCCTCGATGAATTCCCGGGCATTGGCCGCCAGCGCAAAGCCGCCCTCCTGAAAAAGTTCGGCTCCGTCCAACGCCTGCGGCTGGCCACCGTCGAGCAGATTTCCGCCGTCAGCGGTTTCGGCGGCAAGACCGCCGCCGCCCTGAAAAAATTCCTCCAAGACCGTTCCCCCTCAGAGGTCAAATAGCTCTCCGCCCCCCTGGCCTCCGTAGCCTTGGCGAAGGAGGCTCCGCCTCTTCCTCTACCCGTGCCTCCCGCAGCACAGTTTGTACTTCCTGCCGCTCCCGCAAGGGCAGGGGTCGTTGCGCCCCACTTTGGGGCCGGTGCGGACGGGTTTCGCCTTGGCCTTGGCCACAAACTCGGTCGCCTCGGTCACCATGTCGCTGGGGTTCTTTCCGCCCGACGAGGTGGTGGTGGTGGTCCCCGGCGGCTGGCCGGTGCCAAACGAACTGACCTCCTGGTGGATCGTTTTCTGCGGGATGTTGCGCAGGAACTGGTCGCGCGCCATCAAACTGGAGGCGCTGCGGAAGATGTTGTGGCAAATCTCCGATTTGATGTTCGCCATCAATTCCTCAAAAATCTTGAACGCCTCCGACTGGTATTCCACCAGCGGGTCGCGCTGGCCGTAAGCGCGCAACCCGATGCTCTCGCGCAGGCTGTCCATGCCATACAAGTGTTCCTGCCAGAGCCTGTCCACCGAGACCAGGATGGTGTAGCGCTCGACTGATTTGAGCGCGTCCGGCTGTTCAAAACCGGCCTTCAATTCATAGACGTCCCGCACCGCCTTGCAGATAAAACGGGCGACGGCAAATTGCGCGGCGCTCAGGCCCCCGAACGCCGACCCTTCCACCGGCGGCTCCTGCCCGGACTTGGCCGCCTTGATGATTTCCTCCTCCGGCACCCCCAGCGGAAAATTGAGGTTCACCCAATCGGCCAGAGGCCGCGGCGCCCACTCCGCGGGATCGGCGTTGTCCGGGGTCAATTCCCGAACTTTATATATGACCACCTCCTCCATGATGTCCATTAACCGGTCCCGCACGTCCTCCGCGTTGATCACTTCGTCGCGGAAGCCGTAGATGACCTCGCGCTGTTTGTTCATCACGTCGTCGTACTCCAGCGTCCGTTTGCGGCGCTGGAAGTTGTGCTGCTCCACCCGCTTCTGCGCCGTCTGGATGGACTTATCCAGCATGAAGTGCTCCAGTTCCTGCCCCTCTTCCAGCCCCACCCGTTCCATCACCTTGGTGATCTTGTCCGACCCGAACAGCCGCATCAGGTCGTCCTCCAGCGAGATGAAAAAGTGCGAGGAACCGGGGTCGCCCTGCCGCGCGCACCGTCCGCGCAACTGCCGGTCAATGCGCCGCGACTCATGCCGCTCGGTGCCGATGACGTGCAGCCCCCCCACGCTGGCTATGCCCTCGCCCAGTTTGATGTCGGTGCCCCGCCCAGCCATGTTGGTGGCGATGGTGACGGAGCCGCGCTGGCCCGCCCGCGACACGATTTCCGCCTCCTGCTGGTGGTATTTGGCGTTGAGAACGGAATGGATGATGCCGGTTTTCTTCAGCATTCTGGACACCTGTTCGCTCGTCTCCACCGACACGGTGCCGACCAGGATCGGGCGGCCCAGGTTGTGGACGGCGGTGATCTCCTTGAGCACCGCGTTGAATTTTTCCCGCTTGGTTTTATAGACCGAATCGTTGGCGTCCTTCCGCGCCACCGGTTTGTTGGTCGGGATGACCATGACGCCCAGCTTGTAAATGTCCAGAAACTCGCTCGCCTCCGTCTCGGCCGTGCCGGTCATGCCGGCCAGCTTCTTGTAAAGACGAAAATAATTCTGAATGGTGATCGTGGCCAGGGTCTGGGTTTCCCGCTCGATCTCCACCCCTTCCTTGGCTTCGACCGCCTGGTGCAGTCCGTCGCTCCAGCGCCGGCCATACATCGGCCGTCCCGTGTGCTCGTCCACGATGATGACTTTCCCGTTTTCAACCACGTAATGAACGTCCAGTTGGTAAAGGCTGTACGCCTTGAGCAGTTGGGAGATGGTGTGGATGTTGCCAGCCTTGGTTTCGAATTCGGCCTGGACCTGCGCTTTGATTTCCAGCCGCTTGCGCGGATCGCTTTCCGGGCCGGAGTCAATCTCATGAAATTTGACCGTCAAATCCGGCAGCACGAAGGCATCCGGGTCCTCCGGCCGCATGAACGCGCGCCCTTTTTCCGTCAGGTCGGCGTCGTGGCTCTTCTCGTCCATGGCAAAGAGCAGTTCCTCCTTCTCCGCGTAGAGCGCCTTTTTGGTTTGATCGGCGTGCAGCTCCAATTCGGCCTGGTTCATCAACCGCTGGTTTTCCGCGTTCTCCAGCAGCTTGAGCAGGTCCGCCGAGCGGGGGCAGCCCGATTTGACGCGAAAGAGCAGCATCCCGATCCGCGATTCCAGCGCCCCCGGATCGGAAGGGTTGGATCCGTCCTCCGGATGCAGCTTTTTCAGCAATTCCTCGGCCTCCGCCAGAAACCGCGAACACAGCTTCTCCTGCGCCCGCACCAGCGATTCCACCACGGTCTTGAACTGGTCGTAGGTGTGGTCCATCACCAGCACCGACGGGCCGCTGATGATCAGCGGCGTGCGCGCCTCATCAATCAGGATCGAGTCCACTTCATCCACAATCGCGAAATAATGCCCGCGCTGCACCTGCTCCTCCCGCCGCGTGGCCATGCCGTTGTCCCGCAGGTAATCGAACCCAAATTCCGAGTTGGTGCCGTAGGTGACGTCGCAATTGTATTGCGCCCGCCGCTCCGCCGGCGATTGATCGCGCAGGATGCAACCGACGGTCAGTCCCAGGAATCGGTAAACCGCCCCCATCCATTCGCTGTCGCGCGCCGCCAGATAATCGTTGACCGTGACGATATGCACGCCGCGCCCCGTCAGGGCGTTGAGATAGACCGGCAGCGTCGCCACCAACGTTTTGCCTTCGCCGGTCGCCATTTCCGCGATCTTGCCCTGGTGCAACGCCACGCCCCCGACCAGTTGCACGTCAAACGGAATCATTTCCCAGGTCAGGGGATGTTCGCGCACGATGATTTCCGTGCCGCAGAGCCGCCGGCAGGCATTTTTGACCACCGCGTAGGCTTCCGGCAGAATCTCATTCAGCCGCTCCGCCAGTTCTTTGGGGTCCCGGATTTCCGCCAGCATGGCCTTCCAGGCGGCCGTTTTCTGGCGCAACGCCTCTTCCGGCTGCGCCTGCACGGCCGCTTCCAGTTCGTTGATCTGTTTGACCAGCGGACCGAGCTTTCGCACGTCCCGTTCGTTTTTCGACCCGACAATTTTCTTGATGATATATTTAATCATACCTGCTTCTGCGCCCCTGTCCTTGCCTTGGCCGATCCTGGCGGCGCCCGGCTCCATGGCCGTGAATTCAGCTTGGGAACGGTACGGGAAGTTGGGGGAAGCGTCAAAGAATTTAACGCTTGTCAACGCGAACCTGCGAACCCCCGATTAGTGACAGGAGCCTTCACCCGCCAAACCATCAAGGCGCCATCTTGCTGCCCGTCGCGGTAATCAGTCGAGCTGCGGCCGACGAGCGCCGTAGTGAGCGAAAAGCTGCTGCCGCCACGCCCCTCCTCAAGGGGACTCGCTGACAACGGGTGGCGTGATGCCGCCGGGTGTGGGCATGTTGGGCGTGCCGAGCAGGAAGCTGCCCGTGTCCTGGTTTGTTGCATTGAAAAACCCGTAAGCCGCGCCAGCCCCAGGCAGCACCACTCCCTTGAAGGTGACGGGCTTCGCGCCAGCAGAAGGCACAAAACTCCCGGAGATCAGCCCGGTGGTGGGGGTGGGCAGGGTCAGGGTCAGCTTCTGGCCGGTTTCAACTCCGCTCGTGAAGGTGTTCTTTTGCGCATTGTAGGTCGCGGTTGCGCTCATGTTGACACCCCCGTTGCCGGCATTAAAGGCGACCGGCAGTTGGGTCGAGCCGGCCAGGTTGGTGGCGGTGGCGAGTATATTGGTCCCAGTCTTGGGCGGCACGTAGATTGAGCCAGTCACGAACGGCCCGGAAACAGTGGAAAATCCATTGGTATAAAACTTGTTCGCCACGGGCAGTTTCACCCAGGCCAGGTTGTTGCCTTCCAGATCAGCCGGCGCGCTCGTGTCATTCGTGAACGTCAGCCACCCCAGGATGACTCCTTTGCCGCTATACAGCGAGGCGAAAAACGGAAAAGTCCCATCTCCGGCCACGAAGGTGGAAAAGGAAGTGGTGGGCGTCGTTCCATCCGCCAGATTCAAGACCAGCGCTACAGCCCCCTTGGAGCTGAGGGTGGCGCTGCCGTAGCCGTACCCGCCCGGGGCCATCGTAGGATCATCCCCCACCGGCGGAATCTCCAGGTTGTAAAGCCCCGGCACGCCGTTGCTCGCCACATACCGGGAAAGTTCCATCGTGACTGGCACCTGCCAGAACTGGTTGTAGTCGGAGTCGGGAGAAGAACCGGGGTCATAGGCGTAAATAGTGCCACTGATGAAGCCAGCTCCGGGATCCGCCAGATTGGTGTCCAAATTAAGTGACAGAACCACGTCCAGCCACAGATGGGCGCTGGGTTTCACCATCACATAGGCGACGTTGGTCGAAGTGTCTCCCTGGGCAAAATCATACGGGAACTCGAACTGGTCGGACATGGCATAATTGGCCGTGCCCAGGTAGAGCCTGCCGGTAAAGAAGCCATTGGTCGTCAACGTCAGGGTGATATAACCCGCATTGGTGGGCGTCGCCCCGTTGATGTCGTCAAAGAACAGCCCCGTATAGGTCCCTTTCAACGGTGGATACGGATTGGGCACAAAATTGGCTGTCAAAGTGGCCCCCCCGTCATAGTCGCCCACTACATAGTTGAAGGAGGCGTTCCCCGAAAGATAATTGCCCGAGCCGTCCGTCCAGGCTTCCAAAATGTACCCGGGGGAGGCTTTGGCCGTCACCGGATAGCCTTGGCCGATATTCACCGCCTGGTTGTTTTTCAACCCGGTGATTCCTCCCGGTCCGTTGGTTTGCAGTGTCAGATTGGTCGCCACAAACCACAGGACGGTGCGCGTGACGACGGACGACATATTGCTCGAGGTGTCCAGCGCAAAAAACTCCAGGGCATTGGTCCCGACCCAGCCGAAATCCGTTTGCGACAAGTCGAGAATATTGGTGAAGCCGCCGGACTTCAGATTCAACGTCGGATCGAAGGTCGCGATTTGGATCGCACTCTCCGTGTCGCCGTACTCCATGCACCAGACGCTGGCCAGGCCCGCGTTGTCCGTGGCCTTTCCGACGATTTTAACCACGCCGTTGGAGGTTTTCAAATTTGCCGCCGGCGCGGAGATCGTGACCACGGGCCGCGTGAAGTCGGCCGCTCCTTTGATGCTCCCGCTTTCCAGGCTCTGAGGCATGTCAAATTTATCCACGACTTCCTTGTCCGTATTGTTGCCCGTGACGATGACGTTGGGGTTGTCGTAGTTAAAATCACCCAGGCTCAAGCTCACATCAATCACGTCGCTGATCGTCGTCGTTCCGGCCACGCCCGGTGTTCCATAAGTCTCTTTCGCGCCGTAAAAATCCTGGTTGGCGGCCGTGCCGGTGACCGTGATCGCAGTGGCCGTCCACGACACTTTTAACGTGCCAATGACCTTGCCAAGGTCGTTGGTGTCCTTGAAGGTCGCGCTTTTGTTGCCCGGTTTGTAGGCGGGATCATCGCTCAGGGCCTGATTTATATTGACGTTTGGACCCATGTTCAGATTAAACATCGTGCTTCCGTCGAAGGTGGAAATATCCACGCCGCTTAACGGCAGGGTGATGTTAATCGTACCCGATCCACTCGTGACCACATTCGCCAGTCCATCAGCCACATCGTTGACCAGCGCATCCGAGTAGCTGTCGGTGAAACTCAGGGTGTTGCCCGCTTGGGCGGCGCGGGGCGCCAGGCCAATCAGAGCCAGAATCAGAACCAACGCGGCGTTTTTGTTTGCGTTCATTTGCATAGAATTAATCTTTGACGTTAATTTTTGACGTTAATTAAATTAATTAATCCGGCGAAAGCGCCTCAAGCACTCTATAAACTACCCTGAAACCATCAAAACTGTCAACCAAATTCCCTCACTAAATTCTTTCACTCCTCCGTGACCACATCCACCTTTTCCGGAGGGATCGGGATGCTGATTTCCGGGTCCTCCTCCAGCAGGGCCGGCTCCCAGGGGATCGCCACGGTGTGCGCCGCATCGGTTTTGTAAACTTTGTCGCCGCTTTTTGCGTGGATCACCACGATGCCTTCCTTGTCCTTGGCGTATTTCAGTCTCAACGCTTGGTTGGTCGGGGACGCCAAGCCTGGAACCATCTGGCTTCGGATCACCTCGAGGTCTTTGAGCGGGCGCATCAACGAACCATAATGAATGCCGTTGGTCGGCACTTCGCTCACCACCAGTCCCACGTACCAATTGAAATTCATCGTCCCTTTGGGCTGGTTGGAAACCAGCCAGGCCTTTTCCTCCAGCAGGCTCTCCAGCATCGGGACGGCAAAGGTGCCGTTGGTGTCCAGCGTCACCGGAATTCGTCCCCCTTTGCTGTCAATATATATTTTCAAATCCCCGGTTTTGACCTCCGGCAGCGACGATTTCAGCCTCAAATACATGATCAGATTGGTGTAGGTCCGCGTCAGCGCGGCCTCTCGTTGCTGCACCTGATAAATGAATTCATACGGAATGCGCGCCGGCTCCGCCGCCCGCAGCGGCCCTGCCAGCAACAGCAGCGCGCAAATTCCAAAGGGCATGATTCTTCGGCTCATGGACTTGACAATTACCATGCAACCAGCATGCAAATCAAGGAGGCGAAGACTTGGGTAGTGCCTTAATTTGGTGTAGAGTCGAGCCTGTGGCTCGAAATCGGCGCGCAGCGCCGACACTACAACACTTAAATCAAGGCACTACCAAGACCTGGACGATGCCACGGAAGGCGGCTGGGCGTGGTCGCCCCCTACTTCCCCTGCGGCTTCCGCCCGATCCAGATGCCGTTGGCCGCCAGCCGCCATTCCAATTCCGGAATCGCGGGCTGCGCGGAGGCGGGAATTTCCAAGCGGTCCTGCGGGCGCATTTTGTTGATCCACGGCTCGTATGCCCTCCAGTCATAACGCGCCCGTTGGATGCCCCGCAGTATTTTCAAATCCTCGTCGGGCATCAGCGCAGGCTCGAAGCCCAGGATGTAGCGCCAGTTTGCCCGCGGGTTCCGGTAAAACGTGTTGTAGAAAAATCCCATGTCGGCGTTGTAAAATATGCCGTCGCCCTCCGGCATCCAGCCTTGCAGCGCCGGATCGCCTCCATCCACGAATGATTCCTGGCGCGGATTGCTGAACCGCATCCCTGAATCGCTCGTCGCATCCAGGTAAAGCGGCGCCGCGATCAGCCCGCACAGCAGCAGGCGCCGGCCGGAATCCGCCGGCCACCGTGCCACCATTCCCTCCTCCAACCGCAGGGCCAGCCACACCATCGCCGCCGGCATCCCCCAATCGGCCCAGAACCGGTCCGCCTTGAATCCCAGCGTCCAGCAGATCGCGATCACCCAGAATACCGGATGGCCCAGCAGATCATTCCCCTCCTGCTTTTGCCGCCGCCGCCAGATGTAGGCCAGGGCCAGCACGGCCAGCGTGCAAAACTCCCCTTCGCTGGGCTGGAACTCGCCCACCAGCATCCAGGCCGGCGCGTGTTCCCGGAAGACTCTGGCCGCCATGAAAACCCCCTCATACAAAAACGCCGCCGGCTGCCCCGTCAGCAGCGCGCCCGCGATCGTTCCCGCCACCCAGCAGCCCGAAAGCCATCCCGCCTGCCGCCACGCTCCGGCCATGAAAAATCCGGCCGGCGCCACCACCCACAGATACCACGCCCCATGCGTCCAGACGGAAAGCGCGAAGCCCGCGAACGTCAAGACTACTTTCTGCCAGGACGGACAGCGCGTCCGGTCCTTCGACCACGCAAAAAGGATGCAGACCAGCAACGCCTCGCTCAGCAGATAAGGCCGCCCCTGGTCCAGCCGCACCATCAGTCCGGGAATGGCCACCAATTGCGCCAGCAGCGCCGCCAGCCACGCTTCCGGCCGCCGCAGCCAGGGCGTCGCGCAAATCAACACGCACAGCATCAGCCCCGCCACCGAAAAACTCATCAGCCCGTCCTCGCCCCAACCGGCGGCGCGATGGAGCCGCTGCAAAATCCACCCCCAGCCGGGACTGTGATCCATTTTGTATTCAGGCCGCAGCACGAGAATCTGGGAGTATTCCTTGTCCGTCAGCGCCTTGGCCACGTGCCGCCGGGCGTCCCCCCCCGGCACGAAGCCGTAGGAGAGGATCTTTAAAGGGATGCACAGACACGTGGCCGCGACCACGATCCAGCAAAGCAGGGGAACATAGCGTTGGACCGTGGGCGCGTTCATCCCCTTTATGGGCGCAATTTCTTCAGCGCCGCCAGCGCCGCTTCGCTCTCGGCGGCTTTCTTGGTTTTGCCCCGGCCCCGGCCCAATTCCACTCCGCCGTGCAGGACGACGCACTCAAATTCCCGGTCGTGCTCCGGCCCGCTCGCGCGGATCATCTCGTATTGCGGCGACTGCGGAGAGGTGGTCTGAAGGATTTCCTGCAACTCGCCCTTTGGATTGTCCAAAGTCGGAATGGAGGTCAGTTCGCCAAACGCCTCATGGAACGAACTGAGCACAAACGTCCGCGCCGCCTCCAGTCCCCCGTCCAAAAAAATCGCCCCCGCCACCGCCTCGAACGCGTCCGCCAGCGCCGAAGCGCGCGAGCGCCCGGAGTTGGCCTCCTCGCTCCGGCTCAAAATCAAATAATCCTGCAACGCGATCCGGCGGGCCTGATCGGCCAGCGTGCGCCGATTGATCATCTGCGCCCGCGCCTTGGTCAGCGGGCCTTCGCTCACCCCCGGAAATTTCTCATACAACTCGCGCGTCAACACCAGGCCCAGCACCGCGTCCCCCAGAAATTCCAGCCGTTGATTATGTTGCCCTGTCCGCTCCTTCTCCTGCAGCACCGACGGATGGGTCAAGGCCAGGCGCAACAGACCGGCGTCTTGAAATTGATACTTCAGCCGCGTTTGGAGTGCGTCGAGTTCGGACACAGCAAAAAGTTTGGTTGGGCCGCTTCAAGCGCCGGTTTCCTGGCGGGCCGTCGCGCCGCCTTCCGGCGCGCCCGGCGCGGTCGCCTCCTCCTCCGCCACCGCCACCAGAGGCGCGGCGGCGGGTGCCGGCGGATTGAGCAGCCGCGAGATGTCCCGCTGCACCTCTTCCAGACGATCCAGTTGGAGGTTCGGGTCGGTGATTGTAAAAATGTCCCCCGTCCGGGGCTGTTCGTAAACGAAGACCCGCGCCCCGTCGCGCTGGAATTGTTGCCTCACCTTCAGAATCCGTTTGCGTTCCAGCATCACCGCCAGGATGTAACACACCGGGCCGTCCTTGGGCTGGCCGCCCGCGATCAATTTGCGCAGCAGGTCTTCGGCGGTTTCCCGGTGGATGGCGTCGGGCGGCGCGGCGGGGGGCGGATGATAAACGCTCTGCCATTGCGAGATAAAACCTTTGCGGTCCCCGGCCCCCTCGCTGTATTGGGTTTCCCAGCATTTCTCGCACACGTCCATGCGGACGTATTGGTGGCGCTCTTCCAGCAGCAGCGTCTGGCAGTGCTCCTGGTCGGCGAACGGCTTCTCACACGCCTGGCAGGCGTGTGCGCGGGCTTGAATGTTCCATTCGTTCATCAGCGTTGTCCCCATTCATTATTGACCCGCGCCCTCAAAATTCAAGTTTCAAACTCAACTTTGATTGAGCGCGAAGTTTCCGGGGAGAGTTCTGAGTTGGTCCGTCAAGGATTTTTTGAAAGTTATTCACAGGAAGGAGCGGGTTGGGTTTTCAAGGTTTTATGCAACGGGCTGCCGTTCTTTTGCAGCGCCTGGAGGTAGAG
>Ga0182027_10000725_pt1 | contig 56276 bp, 62 predicted proteins | sample 712E1DmetaG_FD_121300 | JGI IMG/M metagenome (GOLD analysis project Ga0182027, IMG submission 121300) | Permafrost microbial communities from Stordalen Mire, Sweden - 712E1D metaG (Illumina Assembly) | ecosystem: Environmental > Terrestrial > Soil > Wetlands > Permafrost | place: Sweden...
ATTTATTATGATTATCTTTTGAATTATTTTTTCCTGCTCTACAGTTAGTTTTATGGAATCTGTGCTGATTGTAAAAGGTGTTTGTGGTTGAAGATCAACCGTAGCTCCTTCGCCACCGCTACTTCCTTCAGATCCTCCTCCTGAGGAAGATGTACTCTGACACGCAATATATTCTGGCGGTTTATTGAGATTTATGCCGCACACATTTATATCTATGCATGTTCTGTCACCACAATTTCCTTGACTATAGCCGGTGCAATACCAAGATGGTGCACAGATTGTCGCTCCGACATTGAATAATGCCGCATTAACTACTGGGATGGCGTTGATGATTACCAACATGGTCAGTAGTGTAGGTAAGGTTTTTTTCATTTTAGTGTATCCACAATCCTGATAAGATCTTTACGTGACATATTATTTATATCTTTTGTAATATTATGTGTTGTTAGCTCAAATATTTTTTCTTTAAACAACTTTCTGATTTCTGCCAGTCTAAATTCATCATCACTCATTTTTTCTAATAATGTTCTTACTTCTTTAAGATTCATCGCTTGGCTTATCGTATAGTTTGTTATGCGTTCAGTACTTAGTTTAGAAGATATTCCTTTTGATACTTTCCATATCCTGTTAATTATTAAAATGACCAATGTAAGTATTATTGCCGCTAATAAACAATTTTTTATTATTTTCCATATATTTGTTTCTTTAATTTCTTTTTCCGCCACCTGTTTTTGATTCGAAGACATTTGGGATATAGTTGTAATATTGTTTTCATCTATAACTTCTATCGTGATATGTCTTTTTATTTCTAATCCTACGCTTAAAGTCGAACTTTCATTTGTTATAGGTTTTGCGCTATATTCTAATGTATAACTTTGTCCTTTTGAAGCATTTTTTGGCACCGATATGTCGAAGTAGAATGTATTATTGTAGGTCTTTGAAGGAATAAAGTATGCTGTTTTCCTAAGATTTGCAATATTATCTGTAGAGGAATAGCTTATGTTGACATAATAATCCTGATTGTCGCCATTCTGCACTGTTATTGTATATACAGAAGTTTGTCCAGCTTCCATCTTTAGAGTATCATTCTCTAAGTAAGGCGTGGAAACGCCGAATGCTTGAGCAAAATAGCAGTAATTAATAAATATTAAGAATACTACTACAACTATTACACCTCTTTTCACATTATGCTTGTGCATTATCGTTATACTCAAATGTTGGCTATTATAAAATTTTCGGAAAGATGTGCTGATAATTTCAGAAATAAATGCTAAATATAGAATATAAAAAATAATAAATGAAAATTGTTAAAACTGGATTAACCCATAGTTATTATCCATGAACTGTTTGAATTATATGTTCCATTGGCTATTCCTAGAGGAATATTAGCATATAAGTACAAGTTTCTGCTTGTATTTACAGATACGCTTGAATTGACAAGCAACACCATAGTATTATTTACTAATTGTTGCCCGACTCCAGAACCGTCAGTCAAATTCGCTGTGAAGTTTCCTGCACCGATGACGTTTCCTCCAGATAATAAGTTGAATGCTGTCAAGTTAATCTGTGCGAAGTTCATGTTTCCAGTGTTATTTACGAATTGTGGATTCTCATTTGCTGCAACATTCGTTGCTCCAGGCGTACCGCCGAATGTTATTGAATTTGTTTTTAATGTTACACCATATGTATTTCCGTTAGAATATGATATTGATGTATTTGTCGCTTTATTTGATGACAGATCTGTTATTGTTGCGTTGATTGTCCATGCTCCAGGTAATGTATAATAATATATTGTGATGTTACAATCAAATCTGTTTAGTGTAGACCCGTCAGTAGCATTTACTACGCATCCGCTGGATATTAATATAGTTCCGCTCTGATTTATTCTTACGCTTGCTCCTGATGCCGGAATGTTTGATACACCGTTAGGGTGTGTTGCGTTAAAGTAGAAATGTATTATCTTAGTCGTACCTTCGTTTGGACTATCGCTTATTGCTTGGACATATGTTATGCTTGGCGAGCCGCTGTTTACTGTTACCGATACATTGAATGAAGTTACGTTTCCTGCAACAGCAAATACTGTAGTTATTGATGGTATTATTAATATAATAATAGTTATGATAAATATACTTATCGACAATAAAACTAATTTATTTTTTTTCATTTTATTTCACAATATAAAAAACAACCAGTATATTAATATGTATACCAGTATAACTTATATATATACTTTTCTATATTATTTTCTTTTATGAAAGCAAAATATATATATATAAGAGTTACTTACATAGTATATTAAAATGGTTGATATATTACTTAATTTTATCTTATTTACTTACATAGTATATATTTCTGCATATGATTAACAACAAGACTCTCCAGAAAGATGCAAAAGTTGGGGAACCATTATTCGAAGAACTAGCGTTCAAACATTTTGCAAAAAAATATAATATTTCAAAAGAAGAAATTCTAGGACTTGCTGAGAAAAAAAAAGATCTCGATAAGAGCATACCATTATCCATTCTTAAGAATACAAAACTTTCAAGTCTAGAATCTATAGTGAAGTTTCTTAGAGAAAATAAAAAATTATCTTATAATATAATAGGTAATTGTTTGAATAGGAATCCTAAGACACTGGCTGTCACGTACGCAGTTTCTCGTCGGAAAATGTCTGAAAAATTCTCGAAAGATGCTGATAAAGATGATCAGCGCATACCTTTTGTCGCATTCTCAGATAACTTAAGTGTCTTAGAATCAATCTGTGTTTATCTGAAATCATGTAATCACACTTATGTCGAAATCGCTCATATAATAGATAAGGATCAGAGAACAGTATGGACTGTGTGTAAGAGAGCGGAAATTAAACTGAAGAGGAAAAATAGTGAAATATAATATTAGCGACGGAACCGGAAGGAATGATAGGCTGTTGTTAGTTAGTGTGTTCTTCTTAATTTTGTCTTTGTTAGTTGTTACTTTCCATCCAACACTTACTGGATTTAATATCTTTGGAGAGCATGAGCAGATAGTATCGCATGAATTATTATTGAATAAGACATATACCGTAAACACGATAGAGCCATTAGTTATAAATGGAAGTGTGACTAGTATTAAATTGAATGGAAGATATTCTGGAGCATTCAAATTGTGGATTAATAATAGTGGACAAATGTTGTTGTTAGCAGAGAGTCCTTCGTCTAATGATCAGATTACAGGAATGGATGTTTTAGATACTACTGAGAATAATTCTAATTCAGGAGGTGTAGAAAGCGGTAGCTCTTCCACGGACATTTCCTCTTCTTCAATTACCAGTAATTTATCGGAAGAGTCTTCAAATAATGCAACTGAGACTATTTCTGAAATTGTTTCGCCAGTGGAAACAGAACCAACAGAGAATGCAACTGAAAATATAACTGAAAATATTAGTGCAGGCAATTTCACAGATAATGTTTCAGTAAACGAACCAATATCCAATGAATCGTTAATGAATAATACGTTAAATAATACTTTGAACGTTACTGAACCAGAGATAATTGGTTCAAATATGACCGAACAGAATGTTTCAGCTAATATTACAGAACAGAACGGCACCGAACAGAATTTCACTCAAGAAACGTCGGAGAATATTACTTCAAATGTTACTCAGAATGTTACGGAAAATCTCTCCGAGAATATAACTGAAAATATCACAAATAACAATCCTATATCATTATCAGACGAATGTATCGATACGTGTCTATTGAATATAAACATGACTAATGCGACATTGATTGTTGAGTTGGATGATAACAGCACTGTGACTATTGATTCGATAATCTACACGACTAAAAATATCAACCATCCTCCTATGCAGATTAAGAATATAAGCGATATATATCTTAATGATAACAATAATTTCAGCATCAATCTTTCAGAATATTTTATTGACGAGGATGGAAATAATTTGACATTCGAATCGAATACTCTATCAGGAGTAATATATTTCATCAACAATAATATAATTACATATAATATCTCGAATACAAGCAATAATTATTCTATGTTCATATACGTTACTGATGGAGAGAATATCATAACATCCAACATATTCAATGTGATACTGAACATTTCATCGAATGCTACGAATGAGACGAACGTCACTATTGAGACAACACAATATCCTGCACGAATTGGCGAACCTGTAAAATGGATAAAGAGAGTGCATTCACAAAAGAATATTACAGGATTATCTGTTGATATACCATCTACAGCGATGAATGTTTCCGTATCAAAGAACTCAGACGGTGTAAAGAGAGATTTGAAGAACAGCATATCCAAGATTAAGACTACAAAAATCCAAGATGGAAAGAAGGATAATTTCAGTAAATATAAATTCGTCAATGACACTATTGAAGAAGACACTATAATTCTAAACGATTCTACAGATAACTTGGATGTAGTGTATTATACCAAAGCACCATCTGAATCTGAGAAGTTATTGAAACATAATCAGAAAGAAGTAACCCTTTCATCTGATATACACTATATTAATGTCACGGCAAATGCAACTTTGCCGATAGAAGTCAAGAATTTAGAGAGTATATCGTTAAAGTGGAAGATAACAAATGACTCTATTAATTTAACAGATAATTCGTCGCTTATTGTCAGTACGTTGACTCCTGAAGAATTATCGTTATTATCTACTCAAGGGTTTATTGAGAGAGAAATACCTTTTGTAGCTTATGATACTAATAATGATTCGTTATATGATACTATAGAGTGGGTGGCACCTCATTTGAGTAATCAGACATTTGAGATAATTATTAACATACTAAATGTTTATAGTCATCCAACTCTAAACGGAAATTGGACGATTGATTTCCAAACAAACGGATCAACTAATTTAACAATTACAGCAACTAATTATTCAAATTATAAAGAAATTCCAACAACCTGGACAAATAATGACGAAACAGGGTACGAATTAAAGTTCCTAACAATTACTTGCGGCAATAACTCTTTGAACTATACATGGATAGGCAACAATTGTATAAATACTGAGTGCTCAGTATTAGTAGAAAATTATTCCTGTAATGAAACAGGCAAATTAACTAGTAAAGAATTGAAAGTAGGAGAACACGTGTTAAGATTCAACTACGGAAATAACATAGCATATGCTTTTAATAATGCAACAGTTCCTCCTGAAATAAGTTTCACAACTCCTCCAACTCCATTAAATAATTCATACACTACCAATACATCGATTCTAATAAATACAAGCATAAATCATGCAGATGATTTAGGTAATCTTATCTATAATTGGAATGGAACTAATTATTCATTATATAATAATTCGATAGTATTAATGATGAATTTCGATAATAACTCGAATATTGGAGAAAATGCTAATGAAGCTACTGATATTTCCCCATATGGCAATAACGGTACTATAACTAATGCTAAATGGGATACAAACGCAGTTTATGGAGAAAGCATACATTTCACTAATGCAGGAGATTATATAACTGAACCAACAAATAAAATATTCTATGATATTAATGCACCTCACGCAACGACTTTCTGGTTTTATCAAATAGATTATACTACTTCTCAATATCCAACTATGCTAAATCTTTTAGGAACTCAAGGCCAATGGTACGCCATTTATTGTTCTAATCAAGGAGCATATGAAGGATGTTCAATGACTCAAACAAGTGGTGGTGCAAATTGGAGAGCATCAGGAATAAGTGGCCAATTATTAGGTAAATGGAATTTCTTAGCAGTAGTATTTGATGGAGTCGATAGAACCAATGTGAATTCTTGGAAGATTTACCTTAATGGTGTATCACAAACATTATCAGCAGGTGGAAGTTGGACCACTTTAACAAATAACGTGATTGGAACTGATGATTATAGTGCATCAGATACTATTAATGGTAATTTAGATGACTTAACCATATGGAACAGATCTTTATCTGCTGCCGAAGTACAACTGTTATATAATTCTAATCTTAACAAATATGATGTTGATAAGTGGGCATTCATAACAAATCAATCTAACTTAACTAATGGAACATACACTTATCAAGTTACAGCAATAGATGTGTATAATAATAGTAATATAACGGATTTAAGATATATTAATATCGGACCTTCTCCGCCCCTACCCGTAATTAATTCAATTCAAAATATTAGCTCAATAAATCCAGTGGAATCAGGAGTATCAATTGTGAATATTAATTTCACAGTCTATGATGCCTTAGGAAATTCAAGTATTAATATTAGTACTGCACAAGTTGTTGTGAATAACTCTGGTATTAGTCGACAGAGTGGTGCTGGCGCCTGTTCAGGAATAGCCGTTAATACTACTGCAGTAAATATAACTTGTAACGTGAGTATGCAATATTATGATGTTCCAGGAATTTGGTCTGTTAATGTTTCAGTTAAAGATAATTCTGGTAATTACGTCGAGAATACTTCTACGACTTTCACGTATAATGCGCTTTATGCAATATCTTTGAATACTAACAATCTGGATTTTGGTGTTTTGAATGTTGGTGATGTTAATAAGACAACAGGAGCATTGATTTTGAATAATACTGGCAACTTCAATTATACTCTTGTGCAATTGAAAGCTTATAATTTAGTTAATGGAACAGATTTCATTAACGTATCTAACTTTAGAGTTAATATTACAAATATATCTATGGGAACATCTTTGATTAATAACACTTACATCAATGTGACAGGTGCAATGCTACCAAGAAGCACAGATTCGAGTATTGGAAATCAATCAATGTATATCTATGTCGATATACCTATAGGAACTTCCACAAAGAAATTCATGTCATTATCAAGCTGGACGTTATCGTTGAGCTAAAGAATTATTTAGAATGTATACTATTTTTTTCTTTATAATTTCACTTTCATAAAATCATGTGCTACTTCAACGTTCTCATATACATTTTTAGCATCTTCTAGAACTTCTCCTGATGTTTTATATCTTTGAGAAATGTGAGTTATAATCAATCTTTTTGCATTAGCATTATTGGCTAGCAATGCCGCATCTTTTGAGGTCATATGTTTATAATTCTCTGCCTTTTCACCAAGTTCAGAACTATATGTTGCTTCACAGATTAATAAATCAGAATTTTCTGCGAGCGCTATTGCATTTTCACATAAGCCAGTATCTAGTATGAATGTTACTTTTAATCCTTTCTTTAGCTCTGAAACCATTTCTGGAGTGATTTTCTTGTTGTTGTGGATTATTGTTTCTCCCTCCTGTAATTTTCCAATTAATGGCCCATTTGTCAGATCATAACTATTTAATGTATTGATATTCATTCTACGTGTATCTTTTTCAATGAAATTATATCCGAGACAGGGTATGCCATGATCTAATAATGCTGTTTGCACATAAAAATCTTCAGTTTCCATAATAATCAATAATTCGTTTCTCTTGGGAACTATTTCATGTATTTCTAAAATAACCTTATTTTCAAATATGCATGTCTTTAGCATATGTTCCATTCTTTCCTCAGTTTCTTTAGGACCAAATATATGTAAAGTCGGTCTTTCTTCATTTTGTATATTCTGATTTCCAAGAGTTTGTATTAATCCAATCAATCCAGATACGTGATCGCCATGCCAATGACTTAGAAAAACATAATTTACTTTATTTCGATTTATTCCTGCTATATTCATCTGTCTTTGCGTACCTTCGCCACAATCAACAAGTAATCCTTTATTCTTATAACTAAGAAACATTCCTACAACATTCCTATCTTTTGTTGGAACCATCGATCCAGTCCCTAGAAAAGTTATTTCTATTGGCATGGTCTAATAGAATGATTGAATGTTTATAAATTTTGTTTGGTATTTTGGCAACAATAAAGATACTAGGTAACAATAATATTTATAAATATGCTCGTCCAAAATAAGCTTAATAATAGTTTTAGAGGTGATTTTATGGATAGTTGTTGCGAAGGTTATTGCAAGAGATGTCATGGCATGATTTGGGGTCTAATTGGTGTATTAATCTTGATTAATGCATTCGTATGGCCACAGTGGTCTGGAATAGACGGATGGATGGCATTCTTTGGATTGCTACTTCTTCTTGGTGGAGTATGGAAATCATTGATGCCAGGATGTGGCTGTCATAAGACTGAGAATTGCACTCCTAAAGTAGAAGCTAAAATCGAAGCTCCTGCAAAAGAAGTAAAGAAAAAGAAATAAATTTTTTATTCTTTTTGTTATATTTTATTTTTGTATTTTTGATTTATATTGATATTTTGACATTATAAAATTTGTCTTTGTTTTGTTCTTATTCAAATACATTTAAAAACACTTAATGCTAACTATGTTAGTGCTTAATATGATTGACGACGCTAAAGCTGGACTAAAAGACTTGTATGATTTAAAGGTCAAGGATATTATATTAGATAGTAAACCTAGAAAAGAAAAAATTAAGACTGTGTTTGCTAATGAGAGAGTGCTTGCAGAAGCGACAGATGAGACAAGAGAATTGTATAATCAGTCAAGATATGGCACTTTATTGGATAATAACAAATTGCAGTTATCACTCTTAGAAGCATTATATTTGCTTGAAAAGAATAAGATTGAAGTCAGAGATTCTAGAAATAAAGAATTAGATTTCGAACAATTCTTAAAACGCGCAACAAAGCTTGAACCAAATTTTTGGATCAGATATTCTGTGTTTAAAGATATGAGAAATCGTGGTTATATAATCAAGACTGCATTGAAATTCGGTGCAGATTTCAGAGTATATGACCGAGGAGTAAAACCTGGCGAGGATCATGCGCGATGGATAATCTATCCAGTTCATGAAGGTGCAACATTGACATGGTATGAGTTTGCGGCAAAGAACCGTGTAGCACATTCAACAAAGAAGAGATTAATGATGGGAATCGTAGATGACGAAGGCGACGTAACATATTACGAGATTAAATGGTTAAAACCTTGATTGGAAAGTTATTAATTAATTTTAAAAATAATAGAGAAAAATTAAAAAATTTTGGAATTAATTCTTCAATCCAGCATCTTTCTTCAATGCAGCTACCTTATCTGTTTTCTCCCATGTGAAGTCAGGATCTTCTCTTCCGAAATGTCCGTAGCTTGCAGTCTTTCTGTATATTGGTCTTTTTAGTTTTAGTTGACTAATAATATCTGCTGGTTTTACTGGGAAGTTTTTCCATACTAATTCTACGATTTTTTCTTCTGGAATTTTTCCTGTGCCGAATGTATCTATGAATATTCCCATTGGTTCTGCTACGCCGATTGCATATGATAATTGTACTTCACACTTTGCCGCTAATTCGGCTGCAACAATATTTTTTGCAATGTATCTGCATGCGTATGCTGCGCTTCTGTCAACTTTTGATGGATCTTTGCCACTAAATGCGCCGCCGCCGTGTCTTCCCATTCCGCCGTAAGTGTCGACAATTATTTTTCTTCCAGTAAGGCCGCTGTCTCCTTCTGGACCGCCTATAACAAATCTTCCTGTTGGATTGATGTATATTTTTGTATCTTTATCGATATAGTTTCCGCATACTGGTTTGATAACTTTTTCTAATATTTCTTTTTTTAATAAGTCTTCAGGTTTTTCATCGATGTGTTGTTGTGAAATTACTACGGTGCTTATTTTTTTTGGTTTGTCATTGACATATTCTACTGTGACTTGAGATTTTCCGTCAGGGCCGATGCCTTTTATTACTCCTTTTTTTCTAACTTCAGCCAATTTTTGCGTTAATCTATGTGCCATCATTATTGGTAATGGCATCAATTCTTTAGTATCGTTGCATGCATAGCCGAACATCATTCCTTGATCTCCTGCTCCCTGCTCCTTGAATGCTCCTTGTCCTACTGTTACTCCCTGGCTTATGTCTGGGCTTTGCGCGTGTATTGCACTCCATACTCCAGCATCTTCGCTGTCTATTCCGAATCTCGGATCAGTATATCCTATATCTTTCAATGTCTCTCTAACTATTTTTTGGATGTCTGCGTATCCTTTTGTAGTTACTTCTCCTGCAACATGCACGCTGCCAGTTGTCGTCAAGGTCTCAATAGCGACTCTAGAATTTGGATCCTGACGCAATAGTTCGTCTAAAATTGCATCGCTTATTTGATCAGCGACTTTATCCGGATGTCCTTCCGTAACACTTTCAGATGTAAATACATAATTCTTACCCATAAATACCACCAATCTTTTCTCTTTATATCTTGTTTAAATATCTTTCTGCAAAAAATATTCCAAAAGGAATAAATACTACTTATATTTTATTCCTAATATGGAATATGATATCAAGGATATTAAGAGAATAAGATCTCAATTAGGATTGACGCAATCGGAGCTTGCTGATAAGTCTGGCGTGTCACAATCATTGATTGCTAAAGTTGAATCTGGCTTGATTGATCCTAGTTATTCTAGTGTGAAGAAAATATTTGATGTGTTGGATTCATTGCAGTCTGATAATACTTTCATAGCAAAGGATTTGATGCAAAAACATATTATTACTGTAGCATCAAGTAGCGCTGTAAAATCAGCTGTAGATAAGATGCGCAAGAGTGCTGTGTCGCAGTTGCCTGTTGTAGATAATGATAAGATTGTAGGATTGGTAACTGAGTCAGATTTACTCGATGCTCTTATTGGAAATAAGAATATCTCCAGCGTCTCTGAAATTATGAAAGATGCTCCTCCGATAGTTGCAGAGAACGCCAGCGCGAAGGTAATAGTTCATCTGTTGAAGTTCTATAGTATTGTAGTTGTTGTAGATAAAGGAAAGTTAAAAGGTGTCATAACGAAGGCAGATGTATTAAATAAGATGTATTAGTTCTGCCTGTTTATTTTTTTGATTATCATTATCTAGATTATGTTTCCGTCTGCATCTGTCACAATTGCTTTATCATCGCCTATATTGCCTTCATTGTTATTATTATCATCTGCAGGATATGATTCTATGAAATATAATTTTTGTCCTGGTTGTAATGTATATGTCTGGTTTTGATATTCTGGATTTGATGAACTTAAGTTTATTGTTGTTGTACCGTCAGCATTTACTGTTTTGTTTATTTGAAATCCTGATATTGCATTCTGTGCAGCAGCATCTAGAGTATCTCCTGATATTAGATATGCGCTATTTGCATATTTTGCGTCAGTGATTTTTTGAGTTGATGTGCTAGGATTGCTTGCTGCATTCTGGTCAGCTGTTGTAGAAGGATTAGGGTTGTTTGCTGGAGAAGTATTAGCTGTAGAAGGATTATTGGTAGTTGGCACAGTATTTGTAGGGTTTGCATTGTTTGTGCATCCGCTTACAGCCACGACAAATGCTAGCATTATGATAAATGTTAGAATAGTTGTTAGTTTTTTTGTTAGTTTCATTTTAATCACAAAACAGGTAACATAATTTTGTTCATATATGTTGTGAAAGATAAATCACTACTGTTTTAATTATGTATGTATCTAGATAATTCCTTCATAAATTATATAAGTACTATTTGATAATCCATTATATGACGAACACTAATATTTGGGTAGCATTGTTTGCAGGATTGATTTCTTTTTTCAGTCCATGTATATTGCCTATAATTCCGGGATTTATGGCGTATATATCTGGAAGAACGTCTGAAAAAATACCTTCAAGAGCGCAGACAATTCTTAGTAGCGTGTTTTTTGTATCGGGATTTTCTGTAGTGTTTGCAGTATTAGGTTTGCTTTTGAACACTATACTTTCGAACTCATCATATGTTGTAAGAGTGTGGCTCGGAAGAATTAGTGGATTAATAATTATAATATTTGCTTTGCACATCCTTGAACTCATTCAAATTCCTTTTTTGATGATTGACCACAAATTAGAAGTAAAAAAATTCAATTCAAGATATATTACATCATTCGTATTCGGGGCGGCGTTTGCGGTCGGATGGAGTCCTTGCGTTGGAGCAATACTAGGAAGTGTATTCGCATTGGCAGTCTCACAGCCAGGATCAGCATTTATATTATTATTGGTTTATGCCATAGGTCTTGGAATACCATTTTTGGCAGTAGGATTTTTTACTGAGAAAGCTATGTCTCTTGTAAAAAAGTCAGGCAAGGTATTGAAATATTTCAATATTATAGTCGGGATATTATTGCTGATATTAGGAGTTTTAGTGTTTACAGACAATCTTAATTATATAGCATATTTTTTTGTACCGCCGATAGGATAAAAAATGGAACGTAAGACATACATTTTAATCGGAGTAATACTCGTAGTAGTTATAGCTATAATCTATCTCGAGTCTATAAAACCTCAAATCACAAATAATAATTCATCGAATAATTTAGGAGGTAATAATCTATTGACAAACTCTCAATATCTTAAAGCTCCAGAGCTTGCAGGCATATCAGGCTATATCAATGCAGATAGCAATCTCACAATTGAATCATTGAGAGGAAAAGTCGTTATTGTAGACTTCTGGACATACAGTTGCATAAATTGCTTGAGGACACTGCCATATTTGAATGCGTGGTATGATAAATATCATGATAAAGGACTTGTAATAATAGGAGTACATACTCCTGAATTTAATTTTGAAAAAAATTATAATAATGTGCTAATGGCTGTGAACAAATATGGAATAACATATCCTGTAGTTTTAGATAATAATTATGCGACATGGTCTGCATATCAGAATCAATATTGGCCGCGCAAATATATCATTGATAAGGAAGGCAACATAAGATTTGATCACATTGGAGAGGGAGGATATCCTGAGGAAGAGCAAGAGATACAGGAATTATTGTCAGAGAATGGTACAAGAATTAACGAGCCTCTTAGTAATATCACTGATGAAACGCCTACAACACAGAATAGTCCAGAAACGTATCTAGGATGGCAATTTGCTATTCCTAGAGGAGAAAACATTGGGGGTGCAGGATTCAAACCGAATGAAACATATACATATCCAAAGCCGGATATTACTACATTATCTGATGATGTTGCATATCTTGAAAACACTTGGTACAACAATGAAGACAGTCTAGTATCTTTTAACAATTCGATAATGTACTATAAATTTACTGCAAAGAATGCTAATATAGTGCTCGATGGAACTGGAGGCATACAAGTGTACATAGATAATATGCCTATATCAGAAGATGTTGCAGGTAAAGATATTTATTTTAATAATGGTCAAGCGATGATAAATGTTACAGAGCCAAGGCTTTATGAAATATACTCAGGGGATTATGCAACACACGTTCTAAAATTAGTATTTACAGAAGGAATACGGGCAAATGCATTTACATTCGGATAATTTTGTTTGATAATTGTCTATCTCTTGTTGTGAATGCAAACATCCATTGAGGATAAGGCAATACTGTTCTACTAACTTCATTAAGTTTATTAACTTCTTCTTTTGATAATTCTAGATTTGCAACTAAGATATTTTCTTCCAATTGTGTCATATTACGTGCACCGACGATTATGGAACTCACGACCGTTTTATATTTTAGTCATGCCAATGCTACTGCAGCAACAAATTTTTAAACATCGAGAGTATCTCAAGGTTATGCTTCAAAACATTCCTAAGGAAAAGATTTTAGACATTGTTAAACTTGGCCCCACTCTTCCGACAAAAGTAGCTAAAGCTCTCGGAGGCGGCGGAGACACGATGCTTATTGGAGCAATACTTTCTACATTGATCAGTTCAGGAGATGTAAAAGTTTCAATATTGAAGGTTGGCGGATCACCTTTATATTACGTTCCAGAGCAAGAGTCTAAGCTTGAAGATTTCATAAATTATTTGAATGAGAAAGATAAGAAAACATTTAGATTTCTAAAAGAAAATAAAGTCTTGCAGGATTCGGCTCAAGATTCTTTAACAAGAGTTTCATTGAGGACAATCAAGGATTTCGCTAAGCAGTTTGAAGTTGACTATAAGAGTCAAAAGGTTTTGTGCTGGAGATTTTATGCTGTGCCTTTAGAAGAAGCTCAGACAATAGCCAAACAAATTATTACTATTGCTAAGCCTATCGAGGTTGAAGAACCAGCTGTAGAGGTTGAGCAGCAACATGAGCATAAAGTATCATTAATAATCGAGCCAAAACCAATTGTAGAACATCATGAAGAAAAACATGCAGAAATAGTACAACAGGTTTTAGAAGAAAAAGCTAGAGAGCAAGCAAATGATAGCTTACATTCAGAAATGATTCATGAGAAACATGAGCATCATGATAAAGCACAGTCTGAGAAGCATACAGAAACAAAGATACATATTCCAAAAGTTTCTAAAGTTAAGGAACCAAAACAACCTAAGGCATCAAAAACTTCTAAAGCAGAATACAACTTTTATGAATTGATACTAAATCATGTAGCATCAAAGAAGCTTGATGTTATAAGCAAAGAAAAAATTAAAAAGACAGAGTATGATTTAGTATTAAAGAATCATGAAACAAATGAGTATATCTATTGTAAAGCCAAAGACAAACCGACATTAAGTGAAGGTGATTTGGCTCCAGCAATAATATTTGCACAGAACAAGAAAATGCCATGTTTATTTTTGTCCACTGGAGTTTTGAATAAAAAAGCAGAATTGATGTTAGGCAAGGATTTTGTCGGATTGACATTTGAAAAGATATTGGTGAATCAATAATGACCGGGACTAAAGAATCAACTTCGACTACTGAATCTTTTCAAGTCACGCCTTGGGAAGTTAAAGGCAACATAGATTATGATAAATTAATAAAAGAATTCGGTGTACAACCAATAGCTCCAAATTCTCTTCCAAAGCAATTCTATAATGATATATTATTCAGAAGAGGAATAGTTTTTGCACATAGAGGATTTGGAACCATAATTAGTGCTATTGAGCATAAGAAACCATTTGTGATGATGACGGGTCTTATGCCTACAGGAAAATTTCATATAGGACATATGGTTCTTGCCAGACAAATTATATTTTATCAGCATCTAGGAGCAAAGGTATATATCTGCGTTGCAGATATTGAAGCATATAATGCCAGAGGACAATCTTTAGAAGAAAGCAGAAAGAATGCTATAGAAGAATATATACTGAATTACATTGCATTAGGATTAAAACCTGAAAATTGTGAAATCTATTTTCAGAGTGATAGATCACATGATGAAAAGAAAGCAAATGCATATTATCGCTTACAGAACTTACTTGCAAGACATGCAACATTCAATGAATTCAAAGCTGTTTATGGAGAGATAACTCCTGGCAAGATGGTATCAGCATTGCTTCAAGGATCAGATATGTTGCATCCACAGCTGCCTGAATTTGAAGGACCAGTTCCAGTTGTAGTTCCTGTGGGAATAGATCAAGATCCGCATATAAGACTTGCAAGAGACATGAGTTCTAGAATAACAAAATATAACATTTTTAATTTTAATGAATTGTGCTCTACATATCATACATTCATATCTGGACTGACTGGTGGAAAGATGTCTTCATCTGATGAGACTTCTTATATAGCATTGACTGATAGTCCAGAAAGTGTTGCAAAGAAAGTCAAGAAATATGCTTTCAGCGGTGGAAAAGATACAATTGATGAACATAGAAGACTTGGTGGAAATCCTGATATTGATGTTTCGTATCAATGGCTCAGAATATTTGAAGAAGATGATGTTCTTCTTAAAAAAATATATGATGATTATAAGAAGGGAGATTTATTGTCTGGAGAATTGAAGAGCTTACTCATAAATAAATTAACACCTTTCTTAATTGAGCATCAGAAGGCTCGTGAGAATGCTAGAAAAGTATTATCTAAATATATCAAGGGGAGTTAGGGAGAATAAAATGATGACTTTAATTATAGATATAATCGCATTGGCTATAATATTTTATCTGTTCTATGGATTGTTAAACTAGATGTGTATCAGCATTAACTTTAAAAACATTCTAAGCATTCTGAATCTATGGGTACAAAGATTACTGAACTAATGCAGACCACAGAATTATCTATTGAAGATTTAAGAGGAAAAGTTATAGTTGTCGATGCATTCAATCAATTGTTCATGTTCTTATCATCTATAAGGCAGCCTGATGGCTCGCTTCTAAAAGATTCGCATAATAATGTTACGTCGCACCTTAATGGATTGTTCTATAGATTCACGAAATTGATGCAGTATGATATAAAATTTATCTTTGTATTTGATGGTAAGGCTCCTGATTTGAAACTGAAGGAAAGAGAGAGACGTAGCGCATTAAAGCATGAGGCAGAATTAAAATTTGAGAAGGCAGCGGAGGAAGAGAATCTTGAAGATATGAAGAAGTATGCTTCAAGAACGAGTAAACTAACTCCAGAAATGATTGCAGATGTTAAAGAATTGATTGTAGCATTAGGATGTCCAGTCATTCAAGCGCCTTCAGAAGGAGAAGCTCAAGCAGCATTACTTGTAAAAAATAAAGATGCATATGCAAGTCTTAGTCAAGATGCAGATTCATTATTATTTGCCTGTCCACTTGTTGTAAAGAATCTGACGCTTTCAGGCAGAAAAAAACTTCCAAACAAGTTAAGTTATGATTCCATCACTCCTGAATTAATTTCATTGAAAGATACTCTTAACAGTCTAGAAATAGATCAAGATCAATTAATAGTTCTTGCTATGCTGACAGGAACAGATTATAATATCGGAGGAATAAAAGGCATCGGTCCAAAAACTGCATTAAAATTAGTCAAAGAATACGGTTCAGGAATGGACAATTTCGATAAATTATTCAAAGCCAATGAGTGGGATAAACATTTTGATTACGAATGGAAAGACGTATTCAATATAATAAAACATACAAAAACAACAGATGATTATACAATCATGTTCAAGGATGTAGATGATGAATTGGTTGTAGATATATTATGCAACAAACATGATTTTAATGAAGAAAGAACAAGAGCAGTACTGGAGAAACTACATAAAAAACCTGCTGCACAGAAAGGATTAGGAGAATATTTCTAGAGAAATTTATAAATCGTCGTTGACTTCTTTGATTCATGTTAGGACTGAAGGTAACGTTAAAGGATGCAGAGAAATGGAAGCAATATATAGTAATTAATAATATTATAGATAAAGAACATTTCTATATAAAAGACAAGAAACACATTTATTTTCCAATTACAAAAGAATTTAGCATAATTAAATGCAATCCTGATGAAATTTCTTTTGTAGATAAAGATTTTCCTAAGACAGATCATAAAGGCACATTGAAGGAGAATCTTTCTAAGACTTTAACAGCTGATGAATTTTCGTTTGTAAAAACTGCTCACGATATAATTGGAAGTATTGCAATAGTAGAGATTCCTGTGGATTTGGAGAATCGTGAGAAGTTGATTGCAGAAACATTGTTGCAAGTCAATCCACAAATAAAGACTGTATTGAAGAAAGCTAACATTCATGAAGGAGTATTCAGGACACAGAAGATGACATATCTTGCAGGAGTAAATACTAAAGAGACGTTGTATAAAGAAAATGATGTACGATTAAAATTGGATGTAGAACAAGTATATTTTAGTATTCGATTGGGAAATGAAAGAAAGAGAATAATGAAGCAAGTAAAATCAGGAGAAGAAATACTCGTGATGTTCTCTGGATGTGCTCCATATCCTATAGTATTGGCAAAAAATACTGAAGCAAAGCACATTACTGGTATAGAAATAAATCCTGAAGGTCATAGATATGGATTAGAAAATCTGAAATTGAACAAGATAAAGAATGTCGAGCTGATTTGCGGAGACGTATATGAAGTGATTCCACAACTAAAGAAAAAGAATCCTAAACTTGCATACGATAGGATTGCAATGCCACTACCTAAGACTGCTGATGAGTTCTTGGACGATGCATTACAAGTTGCAAAGAAAGGCACAATAATACATTTCTATGATTTTCTTCCAGAGACAGAATTTGATGATGCAGTGAAAAAGATTGACGAAGCATGTAAAAAAAGAGGTCTAAAGTATAAGATTCTGGAAATAGTAAAATGTGGCCAACACGCACCACACATTTATAGAATATGCGTAGATTTCAAGATATTGTAAAAATTCTTAGACAATATTATTTTACAAGAAAGTGTATTATAAATATAAGTGTGTGCTCGGCAGTTACTTCCGTTAATCATTCTCCGAAGAGTCATCGGGTGTTCACAACCTCATTGCACACAATAAGAAGAATGGATTAGCGTTTATAAAGTTTATACGAAAAGCTTTGCTGATGGTATTTAACTGGGGTTTACTTTAATGCTGTTTAAAGTTAACATAAAGTATTTATATTGTGGACGTCTCTATAATTTTATGAACAGCAAAATCATTTATGTACTATCTATACTGATTTTCAGTGTGGTAATATTATTATCGCTATTGATTTCTGGATGTACTAAAATAGCGCCTTCAAATCTAAACAATACTGCGAGTAAATTGGTTCTAGTGAAATATACTCCTATGCAATGTGAAATTACTCCATGGAATGCATGGCTAACAAATTCTAGTATCAGATTTATCAAGGTTCCTACTGAACCAGAAGTGATTACGATGTTTTATGGTCAAGAATATAATATCACATTGACTAATATTAGTATAATAAAAATTTCGGACGTAACGTGTATGGCTTGTGGAGTATGCAGCAAAGGGTATAATATTGATGCTGATATTGCAGATAAAGATGTCCAAGTTATGAATGATACTGGATGGAAAGTCTTGCTTAATCAATGAGTCTCGTAATTTTATAGAAATTATGGAAAAATAAAATATCTAATATTTTTTATCCGAACATGCTTACATAATCTTTTCCGTACTGGTCCTCTTCTTTGCGTATTTTTATTATGGCTTTTAAGAAATCATCTTCACTTACTACTTCCCTGTTTTCTCTGATTGCAAAGTATCCTGCTTCTGTAGCTATGGCTCTTATTTCTGCACCAGACAATTCTTGTGATAAATCGTATATTTTTTCCATATTTAGTTTCTTTTCTACAGGCATTGTCTTCATGTGTATCTTATATATTTGCTTGATACCTTCCTTGTCTGGGTTTGGAACTTCTATTAATCTATCTAGTCTTCCAGGCCTTAATATTGCAGGATCTAGAATATCTTTTCTATTTGTACATCCAATTATCTTGACATTATCAAGTGATTTGAATCCGTCTAACTCTGCAAGTAACTGCATGAATGTTCTCTGAACTTCTCTTTCTCCTGATGTTCCTAGTTCAATTCTTTTTGCGCATAGTGCATCTAGTTCATCTATGAATACTATTGCTGGAGCCTTTGCTTTTGCTAGTTGGAATATCTCTTTGATTAGTTTTGCACCATCGCCGATAAATTTTTGGACAATTTCTGAGCCTACGATCTCTATAAATGTAGTATCAGTACTGTTTGCGACAGCTTTTGCAAGCAAAGTTTTGCCTGTTCCAGGAGGACCGAATAATAGTATTCCTTTTGGAGGACTTATGCCGAGTTTTCTGAATAGTTCAGGCTTTTTCAATGGAAGCTCTACAACTTCTTTTATTTCATCTATCTGACTATTTAGTCCACCAACCTCATTCCAAGTCGTCTTTGGTTTTTCTATGATTACAAATCTTTCAACATCAAAATTTTTAGAAACGTTAATCTTATCTATTATGTTAAGGTTTTTTTGTTCTACTAATACGCTATCTCCAGGCTCTAAACCTTTCAGATTGGCCGATATTGTGACAAAGAATTTGTTTCCATTAGGAATCTTGATTAATGCTCTATTATTGCCGACTAAATCTGATACTTCTGCAACCATTAATGATGGGGCTCTTAGCCTTTCAACTTCTTCTCTAAGAGAGTTCATGGCCTCTTTCAGTATTCTGTTTTCATCTTCTAATGCACTATTGAATTGTGATGAGGTATATGAATATTTAAGATTATTGTTACTATTACTTGTAGAACTACTAGTTTCATTCTTTTGTTTCGTCTTTGCGTCGGAATTGCCGTCTGCCATTTCAATAGAAAGAAATACTAAATTATTTATAAACTTTTGGTAGAATTTCAGTCTATATTTATAAATGTTGAAGCAATTAATGGCATAAGAAGTGATTTATATGCTTTTTGCAAGTAGCTCTTTTAGTCTATTTTCAACCATAAAGTATCCATTAGCAAATATTCCAGAATTAAAATAGATATTAGAATTTTTATTTGATTCTTCATTTAATTCTGTTAGTTGCTTTTTATAATACGATATTTGCTCCAACATTATATTAAATCCCTTATTTATGATAGGATCATTTAAATAATGTGAGACTGCTAGATTTTGTAGCATTCTAAGAGGTTTTTCTCTTCCTATTATATCTTTAAGCAATCCTTCAAGTCCTAAATTTTTTTTTACATTTATTGCGCCGGATCTAAAGAAATCTGTTAACCTATCTAGATTAGTCAAAAATTTTCCTGTGAAATCTTCTTCATTACTCATTCTTAATCCTTGCCAAGCAAGTCAGCTGTGCATGCACCGACTACTGCTGCAAGCATCACTGCTGCTACCATTTTATATGATGTTGCGAATGAACTTCCGAAGTCAGGATAAAATAGGTATAATACTAGGATAGACATGATTAATGAGCAAATGTACAATATAAGTAATCTTATAGGCATATATACTAATAATTTTGTATCCTGAACTTTTCTAAAGCCAGTTGCATAGATAAATAATATTCCTACTAAAAATGTTAATGGAAACATTATTGTGGCTCTCATCATTGTCATCTGCTGAGCAATCTCTACACCATAAACAAAAGTGTAATGTATTGCAAGGCCAATGAATGCTCCTATAAATCCTTTTGTGATATCCTTTAGTGTAACTTGGGCTAATGGATGAACGCCAACTTCTGATTTAATCTCTTCTTCTATCTTCTCTAATTTTTCAATATCTGTTTCTTCTTTTTTGAGAGTATCGCCTAGCTTATCAATCTCTACTTCTTCTGATTCTATTTTCTTCTCTTCACGCTCAACAGTCTGTTCTTCATGAAGCAGCCTGTTTTCTGCACTTATGATGCTATCTAACTTGTTATCCATACTTTGCTTCTTCTTTTTGACAACATGATGTGCTATATGTACTACTGGCTTTTTAGTCTTCGAGCCTTTTTTAGAAATTTTTCTCACCATATTTACTAACCGTCTGCCATATTTTTAAATGTTCTGGTTATGAGATTTTTTGCTCTATGCATCTCTTGTTTATATCATGCAATGCTACTATAAACAATGATTCGCTCCAACCTAAAGGATTATTTGTATTATGTTTTGCAGAATTGCTAAAATATAGTTCAGGAACACCTTTAGGTGTAATCGCCTTTAGAGCTCTTTCTATGAATCTTTTTGCTTTACGTTTATTACCTAATTGTTCATATATTATTGCAAGCCAACTCAATCCAAATGTCCATTCAGCTTCTTCACTATATCCATCCGAATTTTTATTATAGTAATGATCATTTTTATATCGTATTACTCCTCTTTCTCTAAGAAGCAAATACTCGACGTTCTTAAGTATGTCTTCTCGCTGTTTTTTTGTAACAAGATTATAAGGATATATTAATGATAAGAGAGCTAGATCCACAAACTTTGTCTTTGATTCTCTAGGCAATAATGTCTTAAGGGTTTCTTCTCCCTTATCTATCAACCATTGCGGTACAGTTATCTTTGAAAGTCGTTTGATACTTTTTAGGCCAGCAACACATGCTCCAACACTTGATGCATGAACTTCTTCATTCTCTTCCCATACACCATTATCTTCGTCACACCAATAATGTATAGATTCCAAATATTTTACTAGTTTGTTTACTATTCTTATATAATCTTCATTTTTAAGGATATATCTTTTATGATGATGTTCCAATTCTCCTATCCTAAATAACACTGCTCCTATGCTATCATTCTGTTTGTTACCCCAGTCCTCCCAAAATTCGTCAAACGTTTCAGGGTTAAATCTGGCATGAATATATTCATGTTTGTGTTGTGGTTTATTGGCTATGGCATAATCTATCTTATATTCGTGTTTTAAGAAAATCTTTAATACAGCATCATATGTCTTTTCTACAGTATCCCAGTCGCCAATTACTTCAAATGCCAAGCATTCATAAAAATTATCTCTTAACCAAGATTTGTCATATCCTGTGTTAACTTCCTTACTTGAAGCGGCAAATAGTCCAGATGTGTACTGTAAATTCTTTAATATATGTAAATGCTGTTTTATTATATGATCATATGTCAATCTAGGAACTAATTCATATTTTTTACCCATATTTTTGGAGATTTTTATGTGCCTAAATGTATGCATATACTGATTTTAGTAATCTTATTTTAAATAATTATCTATTTTTAAGGAATTTACCGATTTTTTTGACTTTTTTGACTCTTTCGAAAGGTTTAAATAGTGGTATCTTAATAAAGACTCTACATATGGGTGACGGTTTAACAAACGTAGTCGATGGTAACGATGGCAGCAACGATGTTAATCCAAGTGATATAAAAATTTCTTCTAACACTAATATTATGCTGGCGACTTTTGTTAGTATAATGAATGAGCAAATTCCTGTTGTAAAAGCTCTTCCTATTGCTTCTTCCTCTTCTCCAGATGATATTAATGGTCTAAATCTTGGTATACAAATTATAAAAAATGAATTTGAAGGATTTACTGGTATTGCTAAGATTACTTCACCTTATGTTAGGTTTGAGAGGCCAACAGGAGATAATGGTCAGAAATATTTTCTTAATTCTCAAAAAATTCCAAGAACATATCTTGGTGCTGACAGTGTTTCACGAGAGAATATGTCTAAAATTTTACCTAAGGATGTAGTAGGACTTACACATTATCGTTTCAATCCTAATAAAGCAAAAGGTCTTAATCATCTTCACAATAATTTAGAAAATGATCTGCTACATCTTAATTTTTGTGATAAGGAAAGACTGCCATATCTTACAGAAACTGTTCTTGACGCTATCCGTACATATAAAATTCCTAAAGTTGAAAGTAGAGAGTTGATGAATTTTTATATATTATTTGTTGATCATCCACCAAAAAATAAAAATAATTATTTTAATGGTAATGTTTCTGATAGCAATACTAAGAGCATATATGTTTTACGTTGCTGGACTCATGACAGTAGTCACTTGAATTCGTGAATTTTTTCTAAATGCATTCTATAATACTTTTTAATAATTTTATTTATTTTGCTGATTAGTTCCGCACTAGACATACGTACCTAAACTTTATAAATTCTTATTAGTTATCGTCTAATAATGGTCACTGCAACTCAACTTTCATCATATCTTTATTGTCCTAGAAAATTGTTTCTAAGCAATGTCTTGTTAGTTAAAGAACCTCTAAAGCAAGAAATGATCAAAGGCACTCTTTGGCACGAAACTCACGAATTAATAAACAACACTGAAGAAAAAATAGTTTGCTCGATAAAAACAAAAAATTATCAGGAAATATTTGATTTGTATAGAAGGCAATACTCAAAATTATTGCGTAATGCGATTATCAAACGCAAATCGGAATTGAAGGAATTTAATATTTCACTGTTAGATATATTTACAGATTATTGGTCAAGCTTTGAAGAAGAAGCAAAAGAACATGCTCTTAATGTGGTAAAATTTATCTCGAAACACGAGGTTTACGGAAAAGAATTATGGGAAAAATTAACTCCTAAGATTTTATCTGAACAATATTTTAAGTCGACAAAATTGAAGCTTTCTGGGATAATAGATGTTTTAGAAATGCATGACATCGATGGTAAGATTACTTATGTTCCTATAGAATTAAAAACCGGAAAATATCCTGATAAAGGAATGTGGGAAGGGCATAAGATACAGCTTGCAGCGTATATGCTACTTCTTGAAGATGATGGAAAACCAGTTAATGAAGCAGCAATAAAATATAGGGGCGCAGAAAAAAGGATTCTTCAAATGAATACATTCTTGAAAGAAGAAGTTTTAGATCTAGTCGACAAAACAGATAAGATATTGACTAGTCTAGAGCCTCCAGATTATACTGATAATAAGAATAAATGTAAAAGTTGTTCTGTCAAAGAGACTTGTTATGATGAAGAAAAAATGAAAGAATTATTGGATAATCTTAGGCTAAGCAAAGTTAAAATTGTGTCTTGATTACTTATTTATTTTCTATATAAAATTTGTTTGCCAAATAATTTCTTAAGACATTTTTTGTAGGTTCGAATATTTTTTTAGGCATTTCGCTAATTGTAAACCATCTCCATTCTGTAACTTCATCTGGTTCCATCACTTGAGGATAACCTTCAAAATCTTCACAATATAATCCTATGGTAACATAGTGTGCATAAATATTTTTATCTTCATTGATACATATTATCTTTGTTTTATTTAGCTTGATTCCCGTCTCTTCGAATGTCTCTCTTACTGCTCCTTCTTCGAATGTTTCTCCATATTCTAATTTTCCTCCAGGCATAGTCCATGTTCCCTCACCATGAAGTTCTGAATCGGCTTTTATAGGATTATCGTGCCTTTTGCCTAGAAGGATTTTACCTTTTTTCATTAGTAAAATTCCTATTCCTACTCCTATTTTTTTCTTTTCAGGGATTGGTATAGGTTGTACGGATTGTTTTGCTGGCGTAGTATTTTTTGGTATTGTATTATTATTTTTCATTCTTTTAGTAAAATGGTAATATTTATATAGATGATTTACTACCTATGGTAGTAATGGAAAAGGTACTCGATAAATTGGGATTTAGTGAATATAAGAAGAAAACATATCTTGCTCTTGTTCGTATGGAACGTGCAAAAGTTCGTGATCTGGTCAAAGCTACAAGTATTCCTTCGTCTAAAATCTATGAAATATTAAATTGGTTATATTCAAACGGATATATATCTATCGTCAGCCAAGAGCCACTTATATATAGAGCTAATGATCCGAAAAATATTCTGCAAAATGAAGTTCGAGCGCGCATAGATAAATTAAAAGATATAGAATCAGAAATAAATAAAATTAATACTGGTTTGCCGCTGATTGCCAAAGCTGATTTTCAGATATTATATGGTCGTGATGCTTTTTTCAATAAAGTTAAAGAAAGTGTTGCAAAATCGAATAAATCTGTTATCGCTGTAGTAAAGAATTGGCGTATCGATTATGATTTGAAGGAATTGACTGGAAATTTTGTGAAAAATGGTGGTAAGGCCAGATTTTTAGGACCGATAAATAAAGATAGTAAAAAGTTAGTTTCTCTTTGGAATTCTATTGGTGTATTAACAAAGAATCATATTCCTGATAGTACACGATTTACGGTGTGGGATGGAAAAATAATTACTCTAGGGCTAAAAGATGACTCTAGCAAAGAATATTACTCATTATGGATTGAAAACGAATATTTAGGAAAAATTTTGACTCAATATTTTGATAAAATGTGGCTATCTAGTGGTAAAAGACGTTTATAAAAGTGTAATTTTCAAATAGTAAACTTTATATATCTGGCTAATCTTATTTTAATATATTGACGAAAGTTTATGCTTAAGGTGATGATAATGGTAGATGCAATGAATAAACCTGTAACAAGTAAGCCCGAGCCGAAAATGTCGGATGACAAAAAGTTTTCTAAGCAATTAATTGGAAAGACTGTCATATCTAAATCAGGAAAGAGATTTGGTGAAGTTGGAGATATAGTATTTGAAGCAAGAACTGGAGAATTAATACACATGATATTAGTTAATCCCACTTCTTACATCGAGAAATTAGAGTTAGAAAAGACAAAGGAAGGAAACATTTTAGTTCCATTCTCAGCAGTAATTGCAGTCGGCGACTTTGTAGTATTAGCTGAAGAAGATATCATCTGAGGTGCAAAATGACTGACGGTGGTTACGGAAATTATAACAACTAATACTGTTCAATAATTTTTTATTTTATTATAATTAAATTTTATTTTTCTAGTGTTATACTTTAGATAAAATTATAAATATATGATTTTATTATGTTATTATGTTGCTAAACAAAAAGGCTAAAGGCTCGAATGCCGAAAGAGACTTAATCCATAAATTCAATGATAATGGATGGGTCGCAATCAGAAGTGCAGGATCTGGCAGTATGCAATATCCTAGTCCAGATATTCTTGCAGGTAATAATCTTCGTCGCGTGGCTGTGGAATGTAAGACAACTGCTGATACTAAAAAGTATTTGACTAAAAAAGAAGTCGATGAACTAGTGTTTTTTGCTAATAAATTTGGTGCAGAAGCTTGGATTGCAGTAAAATTTGACAGGATGGACTGGTATTTTATCAACATAGAAGATTTAGATAAGTCGGACAAAAGTTATTCTATAGATATTCCAATGGCAAAAAGAAAAGGACTTAGTTTCGAACAATTGATTGAGATATAATAAAAATAAACTCAGAATTCTTCAAATTATCGCAAACTATATAAATGCCCTGTACGATAATCTGTTATAATCATAATTTAAAGAGGTGCGTAAAATGGCTTTAGACAATGTAATATTGGCGATAATTATTGGTACACTCGCAGCAATTGTTTATTCTTTAAGAGTTCTTGTGTTATTAGAAAGAAGAATCGCTAGAATGGACGAAAACATCGAGAAGATGACCAATCACATAGAGAAAGAAGAAGAGAAAATTGAGAAAGAAGAAGAGAAAATTGAAGGTTCTGTCGGTAAGAAAAGAAAGAAATAAACTTCTTTTTATTGTTTTTATTATATTATTTTTTATCACTCAATTTCTATATTGTTATTGTTTCTTAATTGATTTTCTGAATTTAAATTTAACTGTCTATATTTATAATATCTGATGATTTTATTGTCTCATTTCAAAACCTTTTTATTCTAAAAATTTTCTTAAAATATTATGAGTGCTGTTAAGAGTGAAGATATAGTACATAAATCCTTTAAGCATGGTTGGTGGTATCATTATCGTATACATGATCCCAAGACTAAACAATTATGCACTAAAGGATTCTCTTCAATGGATAGTTATTTGCATAGTGTTCTGACTTCTTGTCCAGAAGAATATTTCGCTAAAGGTCCTAGAAGCAGTCAATTACGCATGAAATTTGATATCGACTTAGTTAAGATTAAAGGTCACGAAGTATCCGAACTTGCGCGCCAAGGATTAGAGCATGACAGATATGGTACAGCACATAGTAATGTTCAGATGTTTATGTTGCAGAATGACGATAAAACTATAAGTATAGAAGTTCCTATATGGTTACTCGAGAGCGAATTACCTAATTATTGTGATTATTTTAATTGTTCTGATGCTTTGACTGGGCATATAGATGCGCTGCGTATAGAAGATGATTTAGTGTGGGTGTGGGATTATAAGCCTAATGCACATAAAGAAAAATATGCTACTACTCAAACAAATTTTTATGCTTTGATGTTAAGTCAGAGAACAGGCATTCCTATGACTAAATTCCGCTGCGGATATTTTGATGATGAGCATGCATTTGTGTTTAAACCACTAAATCGTGACGTTCTAAAATCGAAACTTATATAAATAACAGGATTATTATTTATAGAGTAGTTAAAAATTGATTTGTTAAATCATAGGTAGGTGATTAGAATGTTAAAGATGAAAAAAGTTTCCGAAACATATGAAATGAGAGTATTCACAAATACAGGTGATTATTTTGGTGATGTTGAAGAAGCAATCATACAGAATACAAAGATAACTGGATGGAGAGTTAGAGCAACAAAGAATTCATTCTTGAACAAAGTATTAGGATCTGCAAAAGGAGTTATCATACCGCACAACTTAGTAAAGAGTATAGGCGACATAATGATAATCGATAGACAAGCAATACCAAATGCTCCAGAAGATGGAGAATAAATCTTTTATATTTCTTTTTTAATTAGTTTCTTCAAATGAAATTGAAAGATATATTCCGATTTTCCTTCTTAAAATTAATTATAATATTATTATTGTTTATTACTGGTTTAGCAGGATTTTTTGCAGGATTATGTTTCGATTTCGTTGGTCTTGGTGGCGGTTGTCCTCCTACATCTATTTTTTCTCACATATTGAATATATATGGTTGGATTATTTTATTTCCAGCAGCATTAGTTATTATGATGATGTCGCACCTCAACATTAATACTCCATTATTAGGTATAATAATATCTTTTATTGTATTTGTATTGAATTTTGCATGGTTGATATTCTTGTCATGGTTGGTAGAAATGATAATATTAAAATTGTTTAAGAAAAAATAATATTAACTTATTTTTTTACATATTTTCAATACTTTTTTATATTCTTATCTTATTAATGTATTATGATTATCCGTAAATATAAAAAATCAGATCGTTCTCAGGTAGAGTTCATTCATTTCGAAACATTTTTTCTAGGAAAATCTGTAGGCACTATTGCAAAAGATCATAAAAGATTTGATAAAGAAATTAGTTATTATCTAGATAAAGAACCTGAAAGTTGTTTTGTGATCGAGTACAAAGGAAAGGTGGTAGGGTATTTGCTTGGATGTTTAGATGATAAGAAACACGACGAATCTATACTTTCAATCTTTATTGAAGGCTTTGGTAGGTTCTTACAGCTTCCATTCATGAATAATTTAGATAGAAGATTTTGGTGGAGTAGGATCAAATCTTTTTTTTATACTATTGTAGGAAAATCAGAAGAAGTCAAATTCAAGCCCCCTAAAGATGCAGGACACTTGCATATAAACTTCTTATCTTACGTTCGAGGAAAAGGTAATTGGACAAAACTTTTGAAAGCATTCTTCAAGTATGCAAAATCAAAGAAAGTTAAATTGATTCATGCAGATTCCTGGCAGACAAGATTGAATCCTAACAAAAATTTCTGGATAAAGAACGGATTCAAAGAATACTGTAACGTATCGACGAGTTTTTGGAAGACACAATATCCGAATGAAGCTATACGCTTGGTGTGTTACGTTAAGAAATTATAAAAAAATTAATCTCAGAAAATATTTCTACTCTTCATTTATTCCTTCTTCCTCTTCGGAGCTTGAACTTTCTTCAAACATTGAACTCTTCTTTTTTCCGACCTTGACTTCAGCTATTTTTCCATTTGCTGTATCAAACATTGTTCTTAAACCTGATTCAATGCTTTCTGGATCTGCTATCATAGAATGTGTGTGTGGGTTGATTACCCATTTGTCTCCTATTTTTAAATTTACGAATAAGAAGCTTAAATTTTTGATGTCGGATAGTTTCTTCCAATTCTTTATCAAGAATTTGAAATTATCTTCTGTATTAGGGCAAACTATTACTTTATGATCGCAAGCTTTTATTATATCGAATATTTTATCAGTAACTTTGTCAACTATAAAATGTGCTACTGTCTTATCTTTAAATTCGAATGTGATGCAATCATCTTTAGTTTTTTCTGTAACTTTCACTAGTTTTCTAAAAGTTAAATCCCTATTTTTTACATAGTTCACAGTCCAACTTGATAATTCTTTGTTCATATATCTATTTTAGTTATAGCAACTATTTTTAAATATTCTTAAATTTGGCTCTTTTTTTGCATCTGATATACTAATTGAGGTATTAGAAATGCAATCAGAAATGTTCCTGCTATTAGGTAGATATTATTCGTTAGTGGAAGTTGGGTTTTAATTCCAAATTGCGCTGTAAATTCTAGAATTAAATAAAAATTTAGTATGCCACTTACGATGAATGCTACAAATAAATTTGTTTCATTAGTATGATGTATTCTTTCGAAATCATATATTACTAGTGTGAACAGCATGCTGAATATGAATCCTATTAACGCTGCAATTATTAATATTAGGCTTGAATGTAGAGCATATATGAATGGGACTAATAATTCTGAACATACAAATCCGTTAGCAATCATTAATAATCCTAGAACTATAATTCGAAGCCAGTCAACATACTTACTTTTTCCTTTATTATCTCCTTCTGCTTTCGCTAAAATTTGTGATACTTTTTCTATTTCAGAAGTATTCCAGCCTTTTGATAACAAGTCAAGCTTATTTATATTCATGTAATCCTCTTTTTAGACTTGTTTAGAATTGTGATTATTTAAATGTTGTGTCTGGATTTTCTTATCCTAAATCTAATTCGTCCGTCTTCTCATCTACGAACACTTTTCTTATCAATTTGCTTGTTTCTTCAGAATTATATTTGTCTGGATCGTTCTTCTTTCCACTCTCAATTTTTCTCTTTATCTTCTCTTCAACTTCTTTTTTTATTTCTCGTCCGCTGAGTCCTGTTTGTGGTGTCTCTTTTAGAAAGTCATATTTATCAAAGTCTTTTCCAGAATTAATTAATTTATTCCATTTGTTAAAATCAATCCAAGTGTACCATCTACTGTCTCGTTTGAATTCTTTGCGTGCACACATAACTACACGTGATGGTACGTGTTCAGTCACAATTTCATAGTCGGGTAAATATTTTACTATTTCTTTTGTAAATTTTACTATTTCTTCATGCCATGGCATATCTTCAAATGTTAATCTCTCTCGCGATGAACCCACGTGCATATATGCCTTTATTTCAATAAAATCTGGCTTGCCTTTCTTAATTAATTCTGCGTATTCAAAAGCATCAACATCATTCAAGTTTTTTATTATTGTCAGTCTAACACATGTCCTGTCTTTTTTCTGTGCACAATATTCTAAACTTTTATTTGTACGTTCCCAATAATCTGTGAATAATGGTAAATCTATTTTTTTTAATAATTTTTTATTTGGAGCATCAATGCTAAGATATAATTGTGTAACACGCTTTAAATTCTTAATTTCTTCAGGATATTGTGCATTTGTTACCATAAATGTACTGATGCCTTCTTTGTCGAATAATTCTATCAATTCGTTTATTTTAGGATATATTATAGGTTCTCCAGTCAAGCTTAATGCGACATGCTTTATGTTTAGGGATGGTTCATACATCGGTTTTAGTTCTGGCTGTCCTCCAAATCCATATAAAAGTTTATGATGTGCTTTAATGCTTTTATCTAAAATCATTTGAGGATCATCTACATTCCATTCCCAAGTCTTGCTTACTGGCGCCTTATATCCTCTCCAGCAGAATACACATCTATTAGCGCAGCTGATAGATGTTGTCATTTGTAGGCATTGGTTGCTCATTATTCCATAGAATTTTAATTTATAGCAGCCACCTTTACCTTTTATCATATTCTTTGTCCAACCACATATTTTTACTGCAGAATGTTCTCCAACTACACGATATTGTTGTTTTATTAGTTCATCTTTTGCGCCTTGATTGAGCATGAGTTTTAAAGTTCAGTAGATATTAAAAATTTTAGCATTCTCGTCGATAGAATAATGTTTTTTTTAAGTTATTTTTTCGATTTTTTATAATTTTTATCGACTTTTTCTCGCACAAATGAGCACAAATAAGAAGATTTAAATATAAGTGCAATCATTATAATGGATATTGGTATACAAAAGTGTATACCTAGATACATCCAATTAAGTACATCCTATACATCCGTAACGAAAATGAAACAGTCAAACATATTTGACAGACTTAGTTTAGTACATGTTATAGGATTATGGCTTATCGGAATAATATTTTTCGGTGCAATCTACTTCGCATTAATATTCATCAATCAACCCCTAACATACCACAATGAACCACTAACAAAGAACGTTTTTGGTTTAGGAAACAGCCTTTACTTCAGTTTTGTAACAGCAATGACTATAGGCTACAACGACATAACACCATCTGGATATTCAAAATTAGCAGTAATTTTGGAAGCAATATTTAGTGTTGCACTATTCGGATTGTTTATTGCCAAAATTGTTGCAGTCAAACAGGAAGAGCTTGTACAAGAAGTTGAAGAGCTAAGTTTCGAGGAATCGACCAATAGCGCAATCTCGGAAATGTACATATTCAGAAATGACATAAAAAACATTAACGAACAAATAAAGAGCAGCAAAAAGGTTAGCAGCGAAATCAAAAATTTTGAGCAATCACTAAGTATGCTTAAATTAGCTTTACAGAACATAGATAATGCCACTAATAAGTTGACGACAGAACAAAAGCAGAACAGCAGCTTGCGGATAGAGCTAATCTTAAACAGTATCAACTTTTCACTCTCAAGAATGGTTGAAATGCTAGAGGCATTCAATCACCGAAAAGCGGATTGGAAAAAAGAGTCTATAACAGCAACAATCGCTGAATGTACAAAGACAACGCAGAAACTATTTGAAGAATACAGCTTCCTAAAGTCTAGTACACAAGGAACGAAAGTAGCAGAGAAGTTGGACGACTTGAATAAAACTTTAAAGAACCTACAAGAGACATTAAGTTAAACAAATGATTGTTTAACAGATGTTTCACCCCTTCAAAGTCCATTAATTTGGACAAAAAACGGAAGGTTATGAAAACGTCATTTACGAACAATACGTAGGATCTGAAAGCAAGACTTTGGTTTTATTCCCGAAACGTTCAAAATTGTAGAATGACTCTACATTCAATCAGACTTGTTAAAAATCATATTTAGTATTTAAAAAAACAAAACCCATAACGAAAAATAATTAATTCAATAATTGCATTCAACACTATCAGTTTATACTGAAAGTATTCACGCAATCCTTGACCTCCTAGGAATCCAAATCTTAGGAGGACCTATTACACTCAGTTTATCAAAAAAGAGTAAAGACTAGAAACGACAATAGAAAAAATGTAAATTTTTTCAAAATAGTAACGACAAAAGACAACAGAAAAATACTCGGGAAAAAGAGATAGGCGAGAAAAGGCAAAGAAACATCAGTTCGTAAAGGACAACAGTAACAAAAAGAAAAAATGCCTAACACAACGTGTCGAAGAGTTGAAGTATAAACTATAATCAGGTTCGCACAATAGTACACAAGGACTTGATAAAGTTAGCCTGAAAAAAGGCGTTCAACTAAGAAAAACATCTAACAGTGTTTTTCGAGGAAAAAACTAGAACAACAATGAAATCTTCATAGAAATAAGCAGATGGGGACTGAAATTGGCATACAACAAACATTTTAAAACACACAACCGTTGTAACAATTTCAACAATCGTCTACAGCAGCACGAAGATTTTAAAGTTTTAGTGAAGAACACCGACAGTAGGACGGGACAGTAATAGTCGAAAAAATCAACAAATCGATACAGTTAGGTTATTTTTTATTTTTTTATATTCTTAAAATTTTATACTCAGCTTAAAACAGGTTTCAATTATAATTCTTTAATCAAAATTCAGTTTAGAATCTCTATCTTAGATTTATATACTAGAAAATCTAAATCATTCCATGAATCTATTAACGTTATATTGCGGTCTTATGATGTTAGTTGTAACTAGCTTTTTGATGGTCGGTAGAATAAGAACAAGGAAAGCAATAAATTATGAAGGACATTTTGTAGCATTAATGGATAATCCTATTACTTTTGTGATATATACTATATTCAATTTCATATTCTTATTGTTCATATCTGTAGTATTGATTGTACTATCGATTGTTGGAGCATGAGTTTTTCTATAAATATTATTATAGAATTCAGGATAGAAAGAAATAATCTTTACTCTTTCATAACTTTCGTCATGTTGATTGCTTTATCATTTGCTGCTAGTTTGATTAATCTTACGCCTTGTGTATTACGTCCAACTGTTGATATTTGATCACAGCTAGTTCTGATAAGAATTCCTTTTCTTGATATGAATAGTACTTCATCGTCATCCATTACTGGGAGTATTCCTGTAACATCGCCGTTTCTTTCTGAACAGATTATATTGATGACTCCTTTTCCACCACGATTGATTCTTCTATATTCAGTCATCTCTGTCTTCTTACCATAACCATTTTCAGTTAAAGTCAATACTTTATGAGTGTCTTCTGCTATAAGCATTCCAATAACATGGTCATTTTCCTCAAGTCTTATTCCTCTTACACCTTGACTTGTTCTTCCTGTTGCTCTGACATCTTCTTCGCTGAATCTGGAAGCAACTCCTTTTTTAGTGGCGAGCATTATATCTTTCATTCCGTCAGTCATTACAACATTGACTAATTGATCTTTTATAGTATCATCAAGATTTATTGCAGCAATTCCTCCTTTACGAGGGTTAGCAAATTCTATTAAGTTTGTCTTCTTTATTGTTCCGAACTTAGTCGCCATGACCAGGAAATGTTTATCATCAAAGTCTTTAACTGGAATTATCGCATTTACTTTCTCATCAGCATCCAATTCAAGCAGATTTACTATTGCCTTACCCATAGATTGCCTTGATGCATCAGGCACTTTATAGACTTTTAGCCAATATAGTTGTCCTTTGTTTGTTATTATTAGTAAAGATGAATGAGTTCTAGCTACAAATAATTTTTCAATATAATCTTCATCTTTGACATCTGATGCCATTACTCCTCTGCCGCCACGATTCTGTACTTTATACGTTTCTATAGGTAGTCTTTTGATATATCCTGAATGTGACATTGTTATAACTACATTTTCATCAGGGATTAAATCTTCCATTTCGTAATCTAACTCATCTTCTGGCGCGTCAACTATTTTTGTCTTACGAGAATCATTTTTACCATAAGTATGTATTATCTCGTTCATCTCGCCTTTAATTATATTCCTTACCCTAGTTTCAGAGCCTAGAATGTCTTTTAAGTCTGTTATCTGTATTTTCAGTCCATTATATTCTGTATTGATTTTTTCTTGCTCAAGCATTGCAAGCCTTCTGATTTTCATTTCAAGTATAGCATCACATTGGACTTCACTAAATTTGTATTTATCCATCAATGTCTGTTTTGCATCATCATCAGCACTTCTACTGCTTTTCAATATAGCTATAATGTCATCGATATTTTTTAATGCAATTTTTAATCCTTCAAGAATATGTGCTCTCTCTTCTGCTTTTCGTAAATCAAATATGCATCTCTTTCGAACAACATCTATTCTGTGATCAACGTAATGCCTTAAGTATAACTTTAATGATAATAATTTTGGTTCGCCATTCACTATAGCCACGACATTTATTCCGAAACTATCTTCCAATCTAGAATAATTATACAACATATTTTTGACGATTTCAGGATTAGAATCTCTTTTTAATTCAATAACAATTCTTACGCCGTCTCTGTCTGATTCATCTCTTAAATCACTTATATCTGGAATTTTCTTTTCTTTGACTAATTCAGCAATAGCTTCCACCAATTGAGCTTTATTAACTTGATATGGTATTTCTTTGACGACTAATTTTTTACGATCTTTCTTTTCTTCAATATCAATAACAGATCTTATCCTTATACTTCCTCTACCAGTATTATACGCATCAATTATTCCTCTTCTACCGATAATCTCTGCTCCTGTAGGAAAATCTGGACCTTTAACAATCTGTAATAATTCGTCAGTGCTTATATCTGGATTATCAATGGATGAAATTACAGCATTGCATATCTCTGCTACATTGTGTGGAGGAATATTTGTTGCCATGCCGACGGCAATACCTGAACTGCCGTTTATGAATAGATTAGGAAATTTAGAAGGTAAAACAACAGGCTCTTTTAATGTACCGTCGAAATTGTCAGTAAAATCCACAGTTTCTTTATCTATGTCCTGAAGCATTTCATCAGATATTTTTGCTAAACGCGCTTCAGTATATCTCATAGCTGCTGCGCTATCTCCATCGATAGAACCAAAATTACCTTGACCTTGTATCAATGGATATCTTAATGAGAATTCTTGAGCCATCCTGACTAATGAATCATAGACTGCTACATCACCATGAGGATGATACTTACCAAGTACTTCTCCGACGATTCTAGCACATTTCTTATAAGGTTTGTTATATGTGTTACTTAATTCATTCATTGCATAAAGAATTCTTCTATGGACTGGTTTCAAGCCATCTTTAACATCAGGTAAAGCTCTTCCGATTATTACTGACATAGCATAATCTAGATAAGATTTTTTCATCTCATCTTCAACAGTCTGCATTATGATACGTGAGTCATCGCTACTTACGCTTTTTGCAGCCTTAACGTTTTTTTCCTCTACCATAAATCCTCATACACACATTTTTCAATTTTATATCCTTTCAGAATACTAGAAAGAAATTTCCATTATTTATAAGTGTTTTGGTTGATATTTTGACGATTTATTGACGAGAAATTTATAGAAAGAATTTTTATTTAATTTATTTTTTAAATTAATTTGTAATGCTTTTTCGTTATTTATTAACCATTTATAAAATATATTATCACTTTAAAGTAGTTATAGATAATAACATTTATAAATATTATATATATACTTTTTTTATAAAATTTTTCAGAGATTAAAATGACTACAACTTTAAAAAAACTTTCAAAAAAAGAAAAAAATGAACTTACAAATAAATACACTATCAATTCAAGAATAGGAACATACATTGCAACAAGCGTATGTGCCATAGGGATTGGTATTAATGTAGTCACAATATTTCTTAAGGAACCGTCAAAAACACCTATGACTATAAATTATGATAACACTATATCTAATCTAGATGATTTATATACTAAAAAAAGAATTGTTGAATTACAAATAAATGATTTTCACAAAATACCTAGTAACAAAGCACTGCATATTACTCCAACAAAATATCTTCTTGAATTGTCGGATTATTTAATAAACTCAGAGAGAGAACAAATAGTAGCAATTGATACTACCATAACTAAAGCAGAGAATGATAGTTCAAAAATTGTAAAATCAGATGAATATATAGCTTATTCAAATGCGTTGAAGATCCATAACAAATCAATTAAAAACATTAATTGGACAGGTATTATAACTATGGTTCTAGGATATGCTAGTATTTTTGCAGTAAAAAGCTATTATGCAGATAAGAAAGAGAAATTGAAAGATTGTTTTACTCCGGTAAAAATTTAATTTTATTTTTTCTTTTCGACGATTCTAGAATCTTTCTGGTTAGGATGTACTTTGAATGAACAGCCACAATAGACGCATACTTTAATCTTGTCTGTTATCTTATTATCTCGCGGCTGATAATTTTGTATTTTTTTGCATCTTGGGCATGATACTTTTAACATATTATCCTCTAAGAGACTACTTTTTTTCTCCCTTTTCTTTTACTCTTTGCAGTTCCTCTTTAAATTTTTTCTCTAATTGCTTCTTTGTTAGTTGTTTAAGCTTCAATGCTTGTTCTTCTGGTTTTTGAAAGTGATGCTCATTACTGTTTGTGATATCTGTATTAATAACAATATCTTCACCTTTTTCCATAACAGAATCGCTTTTGAGTTCTGGAGGGATAATTTCTGTAGTTGTATCTACATCCGAAACTATTTGTTCTTCAGCTTGCTCATGCATTGGTCTTGGAATGTCTGCAACAACTTCATCAGTTCTTTTGGATGCTGCATCAATTTTTTGATGAATCTGCTCCAAAAATGTTCTTTGTGCAAGCTTATCTTCTTCTGTTTGAACTATGCTTTTTGTTTCAATAGTTTCTAGTGCTTGCAGCAATTTTTCTCTACTGTATGGCGTTTCTTCAGTTTTTTCCTCTTCAAGCTTCATCTGTGTGGTTGGTAATTTTGCTTCACTCATTATTCCATTTAATTGTTTCTGATCTATATCAAAATAATTATAGAATTTATCAGTGGTTTTTAATATATAACTTCTACCTTTTTTATTTTTGGCCACGAATCCTGCATTCTCAAGCTCAGCTATATGATCATAACATTTGTTGCCTCTGATCCTTACAACTTCATTCTGATATACTGGCGTCTTCCAGGCAATGATTGCAAGTGTTTCCATTATTGATTTTGATATTTCCGTATCAGCCACGATCTTTCTTACAAGTGATACATATTTTTCTTTTACATTGATTTTCCATCTGTTGTCTTCCTGTGTTATCATCAGAGCGGTGTCGCGTTCGTCATAATCTCTTTTCAATTCTTCTAATGCTTTTTTAACATATTTTTTATCTATGTCACATAATTGTGATATTGATTCTTCGTCTAGATACTTTCCTACTGCAAAAAGTATTGCTTCGACACGTGTCTTATAATCAGATTTATCTTCTATTATATTCTTTGAAATTACTTTTTTTTCAGCTTTAGTCTTCTCTATAATAGGTTTTGTTTCTTTTATTTCTAATATTTCCTTTAATTCAGGCTTATTTTCTTCAAATCTTTCTAGAATTTTTCCCTCAAGTTGTTTTAAAGACTTAATTTCTACAACTGGTTCTGGTATAACATCAGATGATATGATTGGTAAAGCTTTAGGTTTTGCTTGTTTAATCTCAACGATTGGCGTTGTTAAAGGTATTTTTTGTTTTGGTTCTTCTATTTTATCAGCAACTTTCACTTCTTTCTTAATAGGTTTATAATCTATTTTCTTATTTTTAGGAGTGAACTTTTCATTAACTTTTTTATGTTCTTTTATCTCTTTTTTAGAATTTTTTTTAACTTTTTTTATGATACTTCTCACCATCTTTCACCAAGCTTTTTTCCTTAATCAATGCTTCTAGGAACGGTTGTATGTGTTCGGTATCTATACCTACTTTTTCAGCTATTTCATCAATTGTTTTAGGCTCGTTCAAAGCTAATACTACACAATTCCTTATAGCTCTACTAAGGTTAATCTTAAGTAAATCATTTTCGTTTGTAGCACTTTTTAATGCTATTCCGACTTCGTGCAATTTTGATGCGAAATCAGTATATATATCTGTTAATTTCTTATCTGATAAAGTCATATTTTCCGGATGTATTATTTCAACGCTTGCCGGACTTAAATTAAAACATAATAAGTTTAATTTATCTAGACTAGTCATTATAATTTCCGATTCATAGAATAAGCTCCAAATTCCATCAGTTTCTTCAGCAGGTGACATGTATTCTTTTGTGAATACATAATTCGGATCCTCTTTTATTTTTTTGATATACTCTTTTAGTGTTTTTTCCACATGATCTTTAGGATTTCCCGCCATCTCAAATATTACTCTACAAATTACTCGTTCCTTATCTCTTAATTCTTTCAATTCTCTATCATTCATAAAAATCAACCCAATTTTTAAATCCTAGAAATCTACGATTTCTATGACATTAAAAATACACCTTTACGTAGTAGAAGATAAACCACATCTTTTTTATAAATCTATCGCTTGGATTTCGTAGCTGTGCTAGAAGTTTTATTAAGATTTTTATTCATCATTATTTTATTAATTATAATGCTATACAGATTACAATCACAAGTATTAATTCTATAAGTGTATAAGTCTATTTTTAATATTAGAGGATTCATAGACTATCATACCTGTGATTTGCCTGTATTTTGAGTATGATTTTGATTTAATATATTGCTTTTAATAAGCCTGACGGTGATATTATCGAATATATTACGTGAGAATAAGAATTTTTATGTTTTCTACTTAAATACTCCAGGAATAATATTTTTGCAATTCGCACACTGATTTTTATCCTGACCTGTCAAGTTCTTTATTTTCACAGATATATGGCTCCGCGATATTATTATCTCTTTGCATTTAGGACAATATGTGTTTTCTAAAAAACCTAAATTGCCTATGTATATATATTCAATTCCGACGGCAGATGCAATGTTTTTGGCTTTTTCTAATATTGTGCTTGGAGTTTGTGGGATGTTGGATGCGCCATAATATGGATAGAATCTTGAGAAATGCAGTGGCACATCTTTGCCAACATTATCCTTTATCCATTCGCATAATTTTTTAATATCTTTAGGACTATCGTTGAGTCCTGGTATTATGAGATTAGTCAACTCTAACCATATGTGTTTTTTGTGTAATATTTTTATGGTATTTAATATAGGTTTAATATCTACTCTGCTGTATTGTCTATAGAATTTTTCAGTTATACCTTTTATATCAATGTTTGCAGCATCAATATATTTACATAATTCTTTCAATGGTTCTGGACTAATATATCCGTTACTTACTATAACATTTTTTATTTTTTTGGCTTTTGCCAATCTTGCAATATCTAACATGTATTCAAAAAATATTGTTGGTTCATTGTACGTATATGCTATTAGTTTGATATTATTCTCTAGAGCAATATTTATGATTTCTGTAGGCGTGACATATTTTAGATTTTTTTTCTTGATATTATCATCGGCATTAGCTCTGCTTATATCAAAATTCTGGCATCCTTTGCAGAATAAATTACATCCAAATGTTCCTAAAGAAAGTATTCCTTCAGAGGGATAGTAATGATATAAGGGCTTTTTTTCTATGGGATCGATATGTATGCTGCAAGGATAGCCATATACTGTGCTATACAATTTTCCATTGATATTAACTCGCGTAGTACATACTCCTGCTGACCCTTCAGAGATGACACACATATTAGGGCACAGTTTACATCTAACTGCATTATTATTCAGAGAATCTATATATTTGGTTATTAAGTATTTCTCAGTCATTATAATAGTATGTACGCTCAGTTTTAATGTTTTATTATAGCGTGCGAGTTTTATACACAGTCTCAAAATATTCTCGATATATGGATTTTACCATTATACAATAATAAGAAAACTTTTAATAGTGTTCTGAAATATACTTCTATAGGATAAAAGGGGTGTTGAATGGGGTTATTGAATTTTTGGAAAAAGAAGGCATCAGACCAGCTTGTAGTCCCTCCATTAGACACAGCACAATTGAGCACAGATTTGCCTCCTATAGATGGGGATTCTAATATTGATTCTATTGACGGTAGCAATGTACAAACTTATGGTAATATGCAACAACTACCTATTGACAATTTGGCGAGTATTGATGGCTCTAAATCAATATCATTTAATATTCCAACTTTAGATTTTAGTTTACCGCCAAAGGATGATGCTCCATCAAGTACTGGTGCGAATACCATTCCAGAATTACCAACTTCTTTATCAGCTTCAGAAGAGTCAAAAACATTTATTGATGAGGAAGATTTAAATCATTTGTTTATTAATGATGATGCTTGGAAAGAACCTGATTGGAATAATTTTGAACCATATCCTGAAGATAAAGAAAAAATTGATGAGCCAAAATCTGAAGATTTCAAAGGAGCAGATTTGCCAGGATTTGATGATGCTACAGGTAATGGACAGGTTTTAGATGAACCAATACTAGAACCAAAAGAATTCGTTAGCATTCAAAAAAAATCAGGAATAAAGCCAGTAGAATTGTTCATACGCGGAAGGGCATATAACAGGGTATTTATAGAATTAGATCAAATGAATCATACTTTGACAAAAATAGACTCACAAGTAGATAGATATGAAGAGATGTTAAAGAGAGAAGAGCCATTGCTGATTGTAGCTAAGGATCAGATGGAATACTTATATAAACGATTAAATTTGATTGATAAAAAAATATTTGCACAATAAAAGGTGATTATATGGATAAAAGCTTACCAGTATTCGTGAAGATTAATGATTATAAAGATGTATTGGATGTGGTCGACGTCATGAAACAGAAATTAAAAGAAACCACACAAACATTGGATAAGATCAAGCAATTGAAGACAGAAGAGGACAAAGAATTGCAAGAATGGGAGAAAAATATTACAGAGATATCTCGAAGACTTGCATTCATTGATTCAGCATTCTTTGAAAATGAGTAAGAAAAAAATAATTTCAAAAGCGCAGGTTTTGGCTAAAGTAGTTCCTACGAAGGTATCTATGACTAATACTAATACTGCTAAATCTAATAATACTATTAAACCTTTAATAGCAAAATCAGTCGTTAAACCAGCAGTTAATATAGTGAGTAAACCTGATATTAAATCTTCAGTTAATAAGCCAGTTATCAAGCCAATCATTAAATCATTGCCTAAATTAATAAACAATAAGCAGGCAAATTTTAAAGACACAGTGGATAAAATTAATGCTACTCCAATTCAGAAAGAAATTGCGGTAAAAACAGAGTTTAAGAAAAAGAAATTAGCAGCAATTATAAAAGAAAATGAGACATATTTTGTATATTTAAAAAATCCTTTGGATTATAGGAGACATTTACTTGAAAGTTCTAGAAAGATACTGTTTTGTTTAAGAAGTCATCAAAAGATATTTTTAATACGTCAAAAGAAATTAGAGGAGATGAATAAATTAAAAATATCTGTACGTGAATTGTTATATCTGAATAAAAAATTTAATGAGAAACTACCAAAATATAATATACACCTCTTAGATGATGCGCCAAGTCAAGACATGATTAAACCTGCGCATATTAAATTCTCTACAGCAAAGAAGCTAGTAGAAGTGAAGCACGAAAAGACAGAGATGGATAGGCTTGAGGAATCGCTTGCAAACATTGAAAGAAAACTTAAGACGCTGCAATAATTATATATGATATATTCTATTATGCGAATGTCTAATTTTTTATAATGAAATATTTCTTTATAATTATTAAGCATTAATTAGTCGATTTATATTGGATGTATTGTAGTAATATTCTTCTACTGACTGACGTGCATTTTTTGCTATATTGTTTTGTGATTTTAGTATGACTTCATCTTTTATATCCTGTCCTAATATATAGAACGGCGCCTTGTTCTGGAAGAATACTTTATGTACAGGTATTGCATAATTTTCTCTTAATGTGGCAAGCACTATAGTCATCATTGAATTATCTTTCTGCAATATAGGACTGGTGATTATTATATCATCTACCCATCTAGAATATTGCAATTTATTCTTTTGACATAATTTTTCAAGTTCTATATCTATAGGATACAGCATTCTGTTAAATAATGCCATGCTTACAGGGCTTCCTTGGGGTAATGCATTGTTATAATAATTACGAAATGCACTATTATCACGATTATGATAATCTACTGTTGATATTGTTGTCAAAAATCCAGCTGTATCTTTCGATATTTCTTCAGAAAAATATTTTGCTGCAATATTATAATAGAATTCGAATACAAAATCTGATTTTACACTTTCAAATGCATGATATATGTCGCAGCTAAGGACTGAACCTATTGGAGTATGCATTCTAATCATTTTTGCAGTGCTCCAACCTGGTTCACCACCGTAAGCTTTTTTATGAGTTGGCAGATTTAATATTATATTCTTCACATATTTTTTAAGTATAATTTCCAATTCAGGATTAGGAATGGATAAAGTTCTTTTTTTACCTTTTATTTCTTTTTGCCATTGTCTGTAAAGACATTTGGTTTTCATACTAACTAATCTTTCTAAATCTACTTTTATTTCATCTTTGTTATCATTGAAAAGATTGTTATGATTTTCAGATAATTTTAGTATTCCATTGAGTATATTTTCCTTTTTTCTAGGAGTTTCTAGTGCTTGAAGTGGATATTTGATTTCGGAAATATATTCTGCGAACTTGTCAACATTGTCCATACAGAGCCATGGTTCTTCAAGGTAAACTGTCATAGTATTTTTTTAATTTAGATTTATATCTCTATACTATTTCTATAGGATTCTTTTCAATTATTAATCCGTATCCTGTCTGATGCTCTATTTTATTGATTATCTCTAGAATATTTTTCAGTCTTTCTTTGATGCTCATAATTGGGATGATTATAGGTGTGTATCCGGCATTAACATATTCCTGTAGTATTTGTTGATGTATAATCTCTGCATCTTCTTTTGTTTTTCTTCTTAAACCGTCATCGATTAATGGTAGTCTATCAAGGACTATTACAGCATCATATCTCTTTACTTTTACATTCATTATTTCTTTTGGAATATGTCCAATCAGATGTTGACAATATGCTCGTACATCGATGCACCCTCTATCTAAGAAGACTATATGAGGATAGACATCATCTGCCTTATCCAGATCTTTTTCTTTCTCTATCTGTTTTTGGTATACATTTAGCTCAAAATTCAATGCTTCATTCTCTATGTTCAAATTCTTGCTGTATATATTTTCTATGATAATTTTTCTAGCAGTTTCCTCCATCGTAAAATATCCTCTTTTTTTCAATTCATTAATTATGGTTGTTTTTCCGCTGCATGGTCCCCCTGTTATTACGATTTTCATGTTATCACCGATACTATGATATGTTGTAAACACTATAGATATTTCTGAACAAAATTTGTCCGTAGTGTTGTATATAAGAAAATTTAAATATATATCATACTTATCGCGAATATGCTTGATAATAACGTCGTAAATATTATAGAATCATTCGTATATTCTAAGCCTAGGACTGTTCAAGAGATAGCACAACATATAGATAAGAACTGGCGCACTGCAGATAGATATGTGGATGAGATAGAGAAGAGTTATGGCACTATTTCTACAAGAGTATTTCGTGGCGGGACAAGAGGAGCATTAAAGATAGTCTTTTGGTCTTCGGTCGAGAAGATACGTGGAACGGTTTTTCAGGATAAATTGGAACAACAGATATTATTTGCAAGAGCAAAAGAGCAATTCTCAGCATTTGATATATATCAATATGTGAATGATAAAGACAAGAAAGCTATACTAGAAAAAACATCTATAAAAGAAGAACTAGATGATAATGGTATTATAGATTTTGTATTGCAGGCAAAGAAACAATTACTAATATTCTCTGGAAATATGTCATTCATAAACATGTATTCCAAAAAAACAACCATGATAAAAGCTTTGGATTCATTGATTGCCAAAGGAGTTATTATCAAAATATTATGTCGTGTAGACCTAGTAGGCAAACAAAACATAGAAAAAATGCTTGAATTAAATTTCAAACATGGCAAAGAACTAGTAGAAATACGTCACCAAGAACAACCTCTTAGAGCATTTGTAGTTGACAACACGATGCTACGTATACGCGAAATAAAAGAGCCCACAGGCAAGATTCATGAGTTAGATAAGAGAATAACAATATATTATGAATTACATGACAAAGAATGGTCTGCTTGGATAGGAAAACTGTTTTGGAAAATGTTCAGCAATTCCATAGATGCAAACAAGCGGATAATTGAATTGAATAAGCTAAAATAAAATAATTTTATAAATGATCGAGTAGTTCTATTATTATCTCGCGGGGATTCCAGAGTGGCCAAACACGATTATCGGAAGATAGTCGAGGGCTTAATGGGATAGACTCAAGTGGAAGAAAGTATAAGCTTATCCATCAATCGTAATGATTGCTGAGATATCTATTGGCTTAGTGCCTTCGTGGGTTCGAATCCTACTCCCCGCACTTTTATTAGTATGTGCACAAAATATTTACAAATGTTGTTTCTATGTAGTAGTTACAAAATAATTAAATTTATAAATACATCTTATTTTATAACTTGATTATGAGTAATATTATTGACGTTAATTTAAGAGAATATCTAAACGAATATTTTAAGCCTATTCTAGATATAAAATACGTTATTGGCGATGATATAGATAAAAATCCTGTTAAAGATTTATCTAAGATAAAATATACTAAAGATTTATCTCAGCTAGAAAATCTGATACAATTATATTATATCAATGAATCGCGAATTATGTGTGGTCAGTCACCTTATCTCATCATAAATATAGATGAAGATGGTCAAAAATACGCAGAGATAGCACGAGAATTTATTATGCTGGCTAATATTGCTGATTCTTTAAATGTAAAAAAGGAACGTTCCAAAATTATATTAATAAATGATAATAAGAAGAATAAAGCTGAAGCAATGAGTGTTGGTGATGATAATTCATTTGAAGATACAATAGATGAAAGACTGGATCGTGAAATATTTGAGCGAGTTGAAGAATATTATGGTGTTAAAGAGATGTCTTCTGAAAAAAACACTCCTGGTAAGTCATATGCTATGGTGTTTCTGCCGACAAATAACGCGCTTGTAGGCAAGAAAATAGTTTCTAATAAGAAAGGACTGCTATATGATAATAATAATGCAGAACCAGTAGTTAAGACTAAAGAATTCAAATTATTCTCAAATTAAACTTTAAAAATAAATATTTTCATAAGTTATTATAGAATTATAGAGTATATAATGTTACTAAGATTTACTTTTATTCATCAACTTTATAAACAATCCTTAACTCCTTATAATATTAAGTTAATTAAGATGTTAAATCTATTCTCTTAGAATTGAAGATTATTGTGTTCTTGAATTACAAGTTGTAAAACAATTCATGAAAATGATGCATGAAAAACAAATATTTTTATAGTTCTTAATGTGAATTAGACCATATTTAGGTAATTATAGCTTAAGTATAAGCTGATAAGATAAAATACCAATTAACATTAATATATTTAAAATAAAACAATACTAATTACAATTTAGTACAGAGGTAAAAAATAAAATGATAGAAATTATGCCGGTAGGCGGCTTTAGAGAAGTAGGAAAGAACTGCACAGCAGTAAAAGTAGATGATGAAGTAATAATTATCGATATGGGATTACATTTACAACATTACATAGATTATACTGGAGACGATGATGATGCAGATTTATCGCTGAATAAATTAATAGAGATAAAGGCAGTGCCTGACATTAATTTAATAGCTGACTGGATTCCATTGACGAAGGCAATATGCATTAGTCATGCACATCTAGATCACGTAGGCGCAGTGCCATTCTTAGCATCACAATTCAAGTGTGCAATTCATGGAACTCCGTATACGATGGAAGTTCTAAAGGCATTGATTGCTGACAAGAATATTAGAGTTAATAATAAAATAGTGTCTCATGATGTTAATTCAATGTTTAAAGTCTCTGATAATATTAAGATAGAATTTATTAGCGTCACACACTCAGTTGTTGATGCAGCATTGATTGTTATTCATACAAAATATGGATCAATCGTATATGCTAATGATTTCAAATTAGATAATCAACCGACATTAGGGCACAAATCTAATATTGGTAGAATGAGAGAGATGAAGAATGTCAAAGCATTAATTATAGATTCATTATATGCTCATAAGCCGATAAAGACTCCTTCAGAATCCGTTGCAAGAGAATTATTGCGTGAAGTGATGATTAGTACAAACAGTAAAGGCAAGGCTATGATTATATCGACATTCTCAAGTCATTTGGCTAGAATAAAATCTATATTAGAATTTTCTAAACAGTTGAATAGAAAAGTTGTGTTCTTAGGTAGAAGTCTTGACAAATATGTTATGGCTGGAGAAAAATGTGGTATTGTAGAATTTTCTAAGCAGGCAAAGATTATAAAATATAGACAGCAAGTCCAGAAATTCTTAAAGAATTGTCAGAATCCTGAAGATTACGTGTTTGTTGTGACAGGACATCAAGGTGAACCGAAAAGTGTTCTTGCAAGGATGATATTTCAGAACTATTTCAAATTCAAGAAAGAAGACATTGTGATATTTAGTTGTCAGATAATCCCTGGTGAAGCGAATATAAGAAACAGAGGAGAGATGGAAGCCGAACTTCGTAAAAAGAAAGTAAGAATATTTACTGATATCCACGTTTCCGGACATGGCGCTAGAGAAGATCAAAGAGATTTGATAAATATAATCGAACCGGAGATGTTGCTACCTTCACATTCTGAGATAGCGACTGCTGAGAAATTTATAGAATTAGCAGAAGAGATGGGCTACAAAGAGAATCAGAATTGCTTCTTATTGAAGAACGGACACAGATTTAGGATAGAATAAATATTAGGATTATATCTAGTTTTCATTCTCCTAATCTATAAGTTAATTTAAGTATGTTATATTTTTGATGTAGTTCTTGAACTTTATTTAATGTAGGATTAGTATATATCTGGTTTTCTACTCTGATTTCTAGAGCTGCTATTTTAGGAGATACATCATCAAATTTATCATAGAACTTATAGCATAGCGTCTCAATATATACTAAATCCGAACTTGTGATAGCATCTGACATAATATTAGGACAATAAAATATTTTATAAGTCTTATGTAGTATAAATATAGACAACTAATATATTTTTAATCTAATACCTAAAATATCTTGGATCATCGCTTCGAACTGTTTGTTCTCGAGACTCTGATCTTATTGTATTTTGTCCTTTGGCGAATTCAGGTCGCACATCAGGTCTAGATATTTTTTCTTTTGCTTTTTCAGCGGTTAGAATATTAGGATTTATATCCAAGACTTTCTTCAGACTTAGATTGCCGCATTTCATGCAATTGAAATATACTCCGAACTTTCCTTCTTGTATCAACAAATAAGAACCGCATACACATCTCATTTCAGGAAGATTCTTATCTTTGTGATCTTTACATACAGGAACTCCTTGAGAATTCTTGATGATGGATTGTCTTCCGCAGAATGGACATGTCTCTATCTTCGATTCACCGTAACGTTTTGGAATGTACATTGTGAAAAGAAAAATAGGTTGTTTAAATTCTTTTGGGTTTGTTTGTAAAATTAGAAATGAGAATCTACTCTACATGCACTGTTATATCAGTTCTCTCAACTTTAGGTTTTATGACAAATGAGAATACTGCTCCGATAAATAGCACTGAAGCTGCAACAATAAACACTGTGTGATATGCGACCATGTTAGCGTGCAATATTATTAGCGTTACGCCTTCTTGATATACTATAGAACTTGTTGCATGTACTACGCTATTTCTTGCTGTATTAATTACTGCACTTCCAATAGAGTTGCTAAGTAATGTTCCAAAGAGGGCGATTCCGAATGCTCCAGCAATGTTTCTTGCGAGAGCTAATACTGACGATGCCATTCCCATCTCATGTTCGGGAACAACTGATGCTATGGCATTCGTTCTTTGCGACATCGCAAATCCTAGACCAAACGCCATTACTGACATCGGTATGATTACATCAAGTGGTCCTGATCTTGGATCTAATACTGTAAACATCAATAATCCGATTCCAGCAATTATCGTGCTTATAGTTATCACTATGTATGATTTTACTTTGCCTGTCAATTTTGATCCGAGCATAGATGCTATGACCATAAAAAATGCCATCGGAAGAAATAAATAACCAGTTTGTGTAGCGTTATAGCCCATGAATGTTGCAACAAAGACAGGTATCAAGAATATTGCTCCAATAAGTGCCATGAACACTATGAAATTATTTATCAACGAACCTACAAAAACCGCGTTCTTGAAAAATTTGAAGTCGACAATAGATTCAGTATGACCCTGTTCGATTTTATAGAATATCACTAAGAATATTATTGTGAGAGTATACATAAGTATTGCAGTTACGGACAACCATCCCCATGATTGGCCCTGATCAAGGACTAATACGAGTGATGATAATCCTATGCCAAGTGTTATTGCTCCCCACCAATCGAATTTCACATGTTTTACATCTGATCTTGATTCGTTGATGAATACAAGTGCCATAGCTATGCCTATTAATCCTACAGGAATATTTACTAAAAATACGCTTCGCCATCCGAATGTATCTATTAATGGTCCTCCTACTAATGGTCCGAATACTGATGCAGCGGCGAATGATACGGACCATAATCCAAGAGCTTGTGCTCTTTCTTTTCCTTTCGTAAATGTTACAGCAATTATTGCCATGGCTGTCGGATAGTCTGCCGATCCTGCAATTGCTTGTATTACTCTAAATATAATCAGCGAACTCAAATTCCATGCAAGACCTGCTAATAATGACCCGAATATGAATATGCTAAATCCTATTATGTATACTTTTTTTCTTCCTATCGTATCTCCGAGTTTTCCCCATACTGGAACAAAGACTGCATTCGCTAGGATATATGCTGTTCCGATCCATCCTGCAGCTGTTACTGTGATTCCAAAATCATCGATTATACTTGGAAGTGCAAGATTTACTATAGTCTGATCAAGTCTTCCTAGAAATGTACCTATAATTACAGTAGTCAGTATCCACCATTTCAAATTTTCAGACTTTACCATAGATTCCGTTCGATTTCAATCAAGTTATTCGAAGTTGTCTGCATGCAATGCAAATTTCAGTTATTAATATTTGTATATCTTCATCTTTGCAGACATTCCGTTCTTGAGTTCAGGATATTTGTTCACGTCAAATCTTACGGTGATGTCAAATTGACTTACTTGTCTTTTGTCAGATATACTAAATACTATATCCTGTTGCCTTGCACTTGGAGCGATAGATTCGACTATGCCATAATATTTTTTTGATCCAAACGCGTCAGCTGTAAATGTAACTTTTTGTCCTACTCTAATGTCTGCTAATCCTTTGTCTTCATCTATATGTCCTACTACTCTTAATGCATTAGGATCAATCATCTCTATTATCGGAGTGGCGCTGCTGATTATTTGTCCTGGAGTATCTTGGACTGATGTGATTATTCCTCCTGTCATTGTGTCAAGAGGTTTTCCTCCTATTAATGCTACAGTCTTTCCTTTTCCGACGGAATCACCCACGGAAACATATACTCTTTCAAGAATTCCTGGAGTAGATGGTGCTAGAGATATTGTTGGTGCATATATCTGCGAGGAATCAATAGATACCTTGCTTGATATATCAGCGTATATTAATATTCCTGATATAAGAATAATAATTATCACAGTCATAACCATTTCTAAGAAATATGGGTTTTGTCTTATCTTCTGTACTAAATTAATTTTTTGTTGTTCTGGTTTGTGTTCAGGTTTTTTTATTTCGCTCATTTTTCCTCGCATATCTATCGGTGCTATTCATTGTTAATTATTTATGTTTTGACTTTATTTATCACTTTTTATCATTTATTTATTTTGTTCATGACTTTGCTTATGTCTTCGTTGTTATTTATTTTAGATAATATTTGAATCATGTCTTCTGAAGCTTTGAATAATTTATTGAAGTCTGTCTCACTGAGTATTGAGAGATTTTTTTTAATAGTTTCTTTGGTTTCGTTTCTGCTTTTTATGAGATATTGTTTTCCCTTTTTTGTAAGGCTTATCCTTATCACGCGTCTATCGTCTTTTTCATAATGTCTGCTTACCATCTTTTCCGCTACTAATTTATCTATAAGAGCTGTTATGCGTGGCTTTGTAACGCATAACCTTTTTGATATAGCAGACATTGGCATTGATCCATAGAACATCAGCATACCCATTATTCTGAATTTTGGATTGAATGGCGTTATCAAAGAACACTGCTCTGGAGATTTTATAAGATTCTTGTGATATATTGGAAATAATAATATTATATTGTTCGTGAATTTTTGTATCTTTATATCTTTCATTTTGTCCTACATAAATGTTATATTATTCTATATTATTTTTAATAGGAATAAATTCATCATATAATCCAATATTTTCGGTTAATATTGTGAATAGTTAAGAAAATTAACTATTTATAGTTAGAGAGGAACTTTATTTATAAAAGTTATGAAAAATCTTCAGGTTTTATTTAGAGGATACTGCTTTATTTTGCTATTTTCTTCAATTCTTCCATTTCCAATCTTATTATATTGAATCCTCTCTGCCAAAACTCTTCGCTTTCCGGATCCACTCCTAATTTCTTCATCAAATTAGCAGGACTATCGCTTCCGCCAGCGCTTAATAATTCGACATATTTCTCAATGAAAGACTTACCTTCTTGTCTATACATATCATATAATGCCAATACGAAAAGATTTCCCCACGCATAAGAATAACAGTAGAAAGGCATCTCATAAATATGAGATATATAACTCCATTCGTGCTTGAATACTTCTGGAATCTGCATATCTCCAAATTGCTCTTTCAATAATTCATAATAATAATTATCTAATGCTTCTCTAGTTATACCTTTAGGTATCTGTTCATGTGCATATTTCTCGAAGATGACAAAATATGATTGCCTAATTATCGTCGCCCACTGATTATCCATTGATTGCACAAGTATTCTTTTCTTTTCTTCAATGTCATTTGATTCTGACAACAATCTTTCGGCTAAGAGCATTTCGCCAAACGTTGATGCTGTCTCGCATATTGTGACTGATGCATGTCTTTCCAGATCTTTTTGTTTTTCGCCTGCTAATATATCATGTATTCCATGTCCTAATTCGTGTATTATGGTAAAGACATCCCTCAGAGTGTTTGTGTGATTTAATAGTATGTATGGAATAATACCTTTTGTTACACTTAAACAGAATGCTCCTCCATGTTTGGTTTTTGTCGGATGACTATGGACGTGCTTCTCTTTAAATATTGTCATGGCTCTGTCGTAGAATCTTGAATCAAATTGTTTGTATGTATCAAGAACGTATGTTTTGCTGGATTCATAATCGTAAGACTTCTTGCTCTTAGTAATGAATGGAGCATATAAATGGTATCTGGAATATGAATATTTTTGTCCTGCCTTTTTATTAAGGGCATATTTTACTTTGAAGTATTCGATAAACAATGGCACATTCTTTCTGACGACTTTTAATAAAGCATCAACTGCCTTATCGCTCACATCGTAGCTTATGTTTCTGACATTTATGCTGTTTATATGTCCACGTATTTTTACACCATCATTACACCAGTCTGTAACTACATTTTTGTATATCTCTAACAGTACCGTGCCATCTTCTTTATATCTTTTTAAAATTAATTCATATGCTTTCTCTCTAAGTTTGGAGTCTTCGCTAAAACAGTACTTAATTATCTCTTCTTTAGATATTTTAGTTCCTGACCAATCAAAAGTATAATTATCGGTTATAATTGTATAAAGCTCTGAATATGCTCCGCCAGTGATATCTTTTAATTGTATTATCTGCTCCATCTCTTCGCTCTTAGTATACGGCTTTGCCTTTCTTATCAACTCCAGATGGTATCTATAATCTTGAAGTTCCTTTGATAACAACAATTTATTTGCTGATTTATCATTTAAATGCATGAACCATATATTAAAATATATCAGGTTATTATTTATCTCTGCACCTATCTGCTTTAATTGACCAAGTTTGGCTAGCGCATCAGGGTTAGTCGTATCTTCATAAAACTTCAACTCATAATATGCATCTACTTGTGCGGTATTTGTAGAAATCTCTTCTTCCAGCTTCAATATCTCAAGAACTTTTTCCGATGATATTTTGTCGTTCAGTATATTCCTATATTTTTTGAATGTGTCAACTTTAGAGTTTATTACTTTTATCCATTCATCAAATGTTTTTCCTGCAAGTATCGGCTCAAGATTCCATACTTCACCGATAATTTTTGAGGTCTGTATTTTAGAATCAACATAAGTATTCTTCTTGTCAGAAATTTTATTTTGATTATTCTTGATATTTTTTATATTCTTGGATTTTGGCTTTATTTCTTTCATACCTTATGTTCTGGAAGAATAATTTAAAAACTTTCCTATGATATTAGCAGTAATGCTGACAGTACTCTTTAGGTACGATATTCTATACGAGCTCATATCAATAATCAAATTTTTAAACCCATAAGATTTTACTACTTTATCATTGTGGATTGTTATATGCTATAATATATTGCATCATTGCGGATGCATTATTATATTGCATTATTGGGGGCGTTGAATATGAAACTAGTACTAGCTGAAACAAAGCTTATAAAAGAACCGATAACGATTATTTCTGACTTAGTAACAGAAGCAAAGTTCAAGATTGGAAAGAATGGCATCGAAATGATTGCCATGGATCCAGCAAACGTTGCTATGGTCTTATTCAGGCTACTTAGTTCTGCATTTGTAGAATACAATGTAAAGGAAGAGACTGACATCGCGATAAATCTAAATAATTTGAAGCAAGTCTTAAGGAGAATCAAAGGCAGTGATAACCTTACTTTAGAGATATCTGACAACAAGTTAAAGGTTGTATTGACTGGTTCAACGATAAGGACATATTTTTTACCTTTAATAGAACAGCAAGAGAAAGAGCACAAAGAGCCAGACTTGAAGTTCAAGACGTCCATAAAATGTCCATCAAGCATGCTTAATGATGCTATTGAAGATGTGGAGATTGTTGCTGAGTCAGTAACATTTCAGTCAGAAGACAAGAAGTTCATCGTTAATGCAAGTGGAGATACTGGAAAGGCGACTGTAGATATAAAAGCAGAAGATAATGTACAGATTGAATCTTCAGAAAAAGCTAAGTCTAAATATTCTATTGAATATCTGAAGAAGATGATTCAAGGCGCAAAGATAAGTAGCACAGTACATATACAGTTCAGCAAGGATTACCCATTGAAGCTTGAATACAAAGAATTGGATAAGATACAGATGGTATTCATCCTAGCTCCAAGAATCGAGAACGATTAAATAATTAGGATTTTTTTATTTTTTTTATTTTATATTATTGTTTTTGTTATATTTATAATTTTTATATCTATTTTTCTACTTTCTTTCTTCAATCCTCCTTATTCTAGTTACATTTATAAATTGTGATGCTATAGATGCTTTGGGTGAGAATATGTTTTTGCATAAGAATTATATACTTTATAGTATAGGTATTTTAAAGAAGTTTATCGGCACAAAAGCTTTGTCAGATTCTAATGTTCAGGAGATTGAAAGATTTTTGAATGAGATGAATACTCATGTTGAGAATTCTATCAAAGAAGCTGTGTCGCATTCATCTTCTTATTCTGCACTTGCAGATTTAATGGTGGAGCATCCTAGGGGTGTGCTTAAGCATGTGAAATTAAAGAAGTGGGCGATCAGTGTGATAAGTCAGCTTAAAGAGCTTGATTCTACAATTAGTGAAGCTGTGAATGCTACAGGATTACTTAAGAAGAATAAAGAGGATTATAAGGCACATTCGCATCTGACAGATGCATTAAACGATTTGCTTATTGAAATAGAAAAGTATAGTGATTTCAGTACGAAGTTTTCTAATGCATTGGCTAAGGAAGAAGAGCCTCCAGATCATATAGATTATATGAAGGTCAAATCAGAAGTGATTAATGCATTATTAAACAAGAAGCATTTGAGCAGCGTATATGTTGATAATATAATCAGTTGGTTCTGATTATTTTTTATTTATAATATGTTTATTATTCTATCCATTCTGTTCTATCTGCCAGTTTATTTCTCTGAGCACTTTGAAATTGTTGGTTTCATATTTTTCTGGAATGTTTAATCTATTATATTCTACATAATGTCTAATATGTTCTAATGGAATTGTCCTGGAGAAATGTCCTTCAAAAAATCTTATAAATTTTCCATAATCAAGCTTTGGTGTAGCACGGCATTGGTCTTGTAATATCCAGACTAATTTTTTATCTATATTTTTTATGTCAAATGGAAACAATCTGCATTCAAGAAGCCTATTGTCGTATTCGATTGTTTCCAGCTGATTCTTATTCTGAGGATTTATTATTGGATTATTATCAGAGGTATTATTGAGAATATATGCATCATTAAAATAGATTTGATTATTTTTCTTTTTCTGCTTTGTACATTCATTTTTTGGGATAGTTGGATCAATATTATGGCAACAGTCGATATTGCAAGACGTACAATATCCTAACCAATCAAACTCACTAGCCTTAATATTTCTATTAGTTTTCATTGCCACCTCTTTTAATATATTAAGACTATATCCTTTTTTAAATGTTTAATGGAAGAGCAATGCCATGAATGGTTATGATATGAATTGATATGAGTATAGTAAATAGCTTATTAATGGTTATATCTCAATAAACTTAATAAATCTATAATCAAACAGACTATTATGAAAAAGAATATTCAGAAGCATATTTTTAGGAAAAATGCTATGAAAAAATATGATTTACATATACATTCTAATTTCTCAAATGATTCTATTATTGCGCCGGCCGATATTCTAAGGATTGCCAAAGAAAAAGGGCTTAATGGAATAGCAATCACAGACCATGATACTATGAGGGCATATTCTGTACTTAAAAAACTCAATAAAGATAAAGATTTTGAGATAATTCCTGGTGAAGAAATACACACTAATTATGGTCATTTTTTAGGCTTATATTTGCGTAAAGAGATAAAAAGCAGGGATTTATTTGAAGCGATTGATGAAGTGCATAATCAAGGAGGTATTGTTGTTATTCCTCATCCTATTACTATAGCATCGATACATAACTTTAATTATTCATTAGGTAAACTTAAGGGAAAGATAGATGCAGTTGAAGCTTTTAATTCCAGAAATTTCAAGCGTCATAATGATTTGGCTCAAAAAGAAATATTAAAATATGGATATGCACAAGTAGGTTCCAGCGATTCGCATATAAAGTCGGACATAGGCAATGGATATACCTTATTTTATGGTGATTTAAGAGATGCTATCAAAAATAAAGAGACGATTGTTGGTGGAACGACAAAATATGGTTTTGTATCTAATCTATGCGCAGGTTTTAGGGGAAGAATAATTTATCCTATTATAGGATCTCATATAAAATCTCATCAATCGAGGAAATAAAGATGATCGACAAGGCTACGGTAACCGGAATGAATGGACTATTGCTATTGATTTTGCAGAGTGCATATTTTTTGATTCCGGCATATTTTGCAAATA
>Ga0182027_10000726_pt1 | contig 56235 bp, 50 predicted proteins | sample 712E1DmetaG_FD_121300 | JGI IMG/M metagenome (GOLD analysis project Ga0182027, IMG submission 121300) | Permafrost microbial communities from Stordalen Mire, Sweden - 712E1D metaG (Illumina Assembly) | ecosystem: Environmental > Terrestrial > Soil > Wetlands > Permafrost | place: Sweden...
CGCCAGTTCAGACAGGATAGCGGCCCGGTCGGGATGATTGGAGCCGAAAAGCTGGTCCTGAAGTCCGAGCGCTTGGTGAAGCAGCTTATCTGCCCCGTCTAGGTCGTAGCCCGAGCGGGCGATTGCTCCACGTGCGAGTAGCAGTTTCGGCAGGAAGGGGCGCGCCATGGGATCTCGGGCAATAAGATCAAACGCCGGGTTTATGTGACCTTCGGCTTCATTGATTTTGCCTTCGTCGACCAAGAGTACGCCGATGCCCATGTGGGCCACGGCTGTAGAAGGGCTCTGCTCACCCACTGTCCCCCGTAGAATCTCCAGGGCTTCCTCAAAACGCTGCTTGGCTTCAGTTTTGTCCCCCCTTTGGGCCGCGACGATGCCCAGATCCGCGAGCGTGATGCCGGCGTCCTCGGTCTTGCGGCCCAGCAATGATGTCTGGATATCAAGCGCCTTAAGCAATTGGCTGCGCGCCTCATTCAATTCCCCGGACTGCGACAGGAGCATTCCCAGTAACACGCATGCCCCCGCCATGACTCGTTGTTGGTCGATATTCTTAGGTTTGACGGCTCCCTCAAGGACGGTCACGGCGTCGCGGAGGGACTTCTGCGCTTCGTCAAGATGCATAAGGCCAACCTGGACCATTCCGATGTTGACCAGAGCCACGCCATATGGGAAGCTGCGCGGACCGGCCTGAACGCGCACGGTTTCGAGGAGGCTTTCGGCAACCGGGAACGCCTCCTGGTATTTCCCTTGCGCGACGAGGGATTGCACCTGTTGCATCAGCTTCTGTGCGTCGGCTGCCCTGAGCGGCGTCTGGCAAACCGTAAGAAACGAGAGAACTGCCGCGACAAGACTAAAGAAGGTCCCAGGTTTCACACGCATAGAATTTTCGCTCCTGCTTCACAACGTAGCCGAAAAACCCGACGATGAGGAGATGCCGCCGATTTGTTTTTCGATCTGAGATCCAAAGGGCGTGGTGCTACGATAACCGAAGGCCGCTTATGAACTGTGCCGTGCGCGTTCTGGCATTGTGCCTGTGTCTGCCAGCCGCGCAATCTTTCGCTAAGGACTCCAACAAAGTCGCTTATGTGGCCGGCACTCTGCCGCTGGCGCGCTTCACAAACGGCCAGTTCGAGGCCAGCGACGAGCGGGAGTGCGTCATCGCCTGGTCCGGCGGCAAGCAGCAAACCCGGGTGCCGTTCGGCCGGATTGTGTTTGCTGAACAGGGCTCTTACAGTTCGAAGAACACTCTCGGCCCGCTTGGACTTGACGAGAAGGTGCATCTGTACCTGACGCTGATCTACCGCGACGACGCGAACCGCACGCAGATTCTCGAAGTGGAACTGTTGGGCAAATCCAACGGACTGTTGGAACAGATTCGTGCGCGAGCGCCGGTGCCGCTGCAGACTCCGCCGGCGGAGGTGACGGCGTTGGCGGGAAGCCTGGGAGCGTCGATTGCGGCCAGCCAGGTAGACGCCCAGATCTTCAGCACCACCGTCGGCTCGCTGCCGGCGCATGCGAAGGGGGTTCTGCGGCTGAACAGCGAGGGGATCGACATCCGGATCGGCGAGAAGGAGGTCCATATCGGATACACCGCCATCCAGTCGTTGGAGTTCGGCCAGAAAGTGGGATCGCGCGCCGTGACGGCCGTGTTGCTTTCGGCGATCATGATGAACGAGTTGCCCATGTTTCTGATGAAGAAGCGCGTGCGGCACCTGCTGACAGTCACCTTCGAGGACCGGAATGGGATCCAAGCGCTGGTGATCGAACTGCCGAAGTACTCGTCGCGGAAGCTCACGCTGGAACTGGAACTGCGGAGCGGCAAGCGGGTGGCAATCGAACCGGCCAAGGCCGGCGGGATCTACGGATAGGCGGGTCTTCATCGGGCGATACGCTCCCAGCGGATTTCGATCTGCTTCAGGGGTTTGGTTCCATTCCTCAGCAACAGCCGCTTCCATCCGTTCGACGGCCCCGGACGGTCGAGAACCGAGACTTGCGCTGCCACGGAAACGGTGATGCCGGTGCCAGGGAACGGGCTGCCCGAGAGGCTCCCGGATTTGGCGCTGCCGTCGCGAATCTCCAGCAATTCGAACGGCCTGAGCGTACCCGTCCAGGTTAGAGCGCCTGATGCGGCGGTTTCGGTCTGCGGCGCAGAATGGACCTCCTCGAAGCGGACTGCACTGGTGGCCTGATATCGCAGGTAGTCGCGAAACTCAATCTGGTTGCGGTGGCACTCGTTTGTTTGTCTCTCGCAGATCACGGAAGTGCCCAGCTTCGGCAGCAGGAAGGTTCCGACATCCGGGATTGTTGTGCGCCCGAAGGTGATCTCGCCGCTGACGCTGCGCCAAGGGTAGGCGGGGGGCAATTCATCATCCGCTTCGTGACGGATCCTCAAGACCCACAGGTCAACAGGGTCAATCCAAACGGTGCCGTGGTATGCGGGGCTCAGCTTGTGGCCCGCGGCGTTCAGCTCCCAATCCGAGTTCGGTTGGTCAATCCAGAAGTCGTACACCAGGACCGGGCGTTCGTCGAGGGTGTCGGGGCCTCGAAAGCGGAACCGCGCGGCCTCCGCCTGGCGGAACAGGTTGCGCAAGACGGTTCCGTATTCGCCGCTGGTGGTATAGCCGTCGAAATCGAGAATGCCCCGCTTCCAGTCGCTCGTGCCGTGCTGGATATTGGTGTAGACTTCCTCATGCCCGGAATAGATGACGTCGGCCGAAACGGCGTCATGGTAGGTCCAGGTAAGTCCGCTGTCGTGGGAGGCGGACCGCGAGGTTTGCTGGCGGCACGTGAAGTCGGGAAGTTTTTCGATTGCGCCGGCGGCGGTCGCCGCAACGACACTAAGCAAGGGGTCGCTGTCGGCGTTGATAAAAGCCGAGGCGCGCGGCGAGGCGGCGCCGGACGACAGGATTTCCACCTCGACGGCCGAGAAAGAGGAGTCGGGCCCGGCAGCGGCCGCAATGCTGACTGCGGTGCCGGGCTGTAACGCGGCGGGGGCCGCATCCTCGTCGCCCTGCACGAGCCGGACCTGGGACTGCAAACGGACCAGGATCTGGCTGTGGTCTGCGGTCTCCATGGTTACAAAGGGCCACTCCATGGTTCGGAGCACGCCGGTAAGGCGGACGCCGGAGCCGTCGGGAGTGACCCTATCGTCCATGGCACCGGGATTACCGGCCAACTGCAAAGCAGCCCACACTCCCGGCCAAGGAAAGCTATCGCGAAGGCGCAACTGCGCTTGGCGGAGGGCCTCGGCCTTATCCTGGTGATCCGCCAGACGCCCGTAGAAGTCTCGCAGGAGGGCACGGCGGGCCTCATCGGGTACCGGCCAAGCACCGGCGACAACAGCGGCAGCGCCGGCTTCGAGGAATGCCTGGGTGCGTGCTCGGAAGTCCTCGCCGGAAATGTCTGCAGGAGCGGCGGACTGCGGCGCCCCCAGAACGACTAGGCCGACGCGACCCAGATCGAGGGCGCGCATGTCCACCATCTCTAGCTTCTGGCCAGCGCCGGAATCGGAGTGGAGCGGGATCGAGGAGAGCAAGGGTGCGGCGGAATCGAGCGCGATGGGGGAAGCAATGTGAAGCACCGCGCTACGCGGGGCGCGGGCGCGGAGAGCCTCGGCGCTGGAGGCGACCGGCGGCGCGGACTCTCCATACCAGGCACGGGACACTTCCGCAGCCTCCGCAGACCCGCGGTCCGCCACGACCAGCAGGCCACCTCCGCCCGGAGCGGCCTTCGGTGGAAACAGCAGAGAGGTCGCGCTGGGGACGGCAAACATCCGGTGGGTATCGAGCAGGTAACTACCGCCGTCCAGCAGAGCCCCGAACGGCAGGGAGTGCAGGACGCCGCTGGGTTCGACGGCTATGGTGTGAGCGGTGATGAGACGCCGCGCGGGAGCCAGTAAGGCTTGGTAGAGCCGGGTCAACGCATCGCGCGAGGCTTCCAAAGAGCCGCCAGGAAGCAAACTGATGAGGCGAGCCAGTTCCTGGGCAGGCAGAGCGACCTCGAAACCGACGAATCCGCTGCGGCGGGCCGCGAAACCGTAGACCACGTCACCGGCGGCGAAGTAGGACAGTAGAGCGGTGTCGTCGGGCAACTGTGCCTGCACCTGATCGATACTCAGGGCGGAGTGCGTGCGCTGTGGCACGGGCAAGCCGGACGATCCCGCTGTTAGCCGGCGCGTCAGATCTCCGTACTCGCGAGCGAGGGAATCCTCCCTGCGATGGAATTGTTCGAGAAGCGGTTGGTCCGGGGCGGAACGGGAGCGTTCCAGGTCGACCTTATGGCGTAGTTCGCGGCGTTCCAGCCAGAGCAGATCGCGCTCTTCCAGCAGATCGGCGTGGAATCCGATATACGACGCGTCGGCATCGCCGAGTAGCGGCAGGGAGCGGGAGCGCTCGGCTATGCCGAAGGCTTCGCGCGGATTGTTGGCCCGCATGAGCAAGCGGATGGCAGCTTGGTAGGGGTCGCCGCCGGGGGCGGTAAGGCGAGCGGTGAAGCCCGACGCTCCGCTCAGAGGGCGGGCGTCTTCGAGTGTGTTGACCGCGCGCAGGTAACAGGTGAGAGCCCCGGTGGGGTTGCCGCGTCTTTCGAGCACAGTGCCCAGATTCATAAGGACCGAGACTTCGGCCCGGAATTCCGACGTGTTGCGCAGCGCATCGAGGCCCTCCCGCAGGGTGCGCTCCGAGGCCGCCCAATCGCCGGAACGGGCAAGAGCCTCGCCGAAGCGATTGAGGAGGCGTGCACGGGTGACCGGATCGGCGCGAGTGGCCGACTGCCGAGCGCGGGTAAAGACGCTCAAGGCGGTCTGGGAGTCAGCCCGCAGATCGTTAATCTCGGCCAGCGCGGACAGCGCTTCGGTGGTGGCGATCGGGTCGGAGGCGGCCTCGGCAAACGCGCGCATACGGTCGAAAGCGCGGTTGGCCTTTTCCAGGTGTTCACTTCCATTCGCGACCATCTCCATGTGGGCGAGCCCCTGATACCACAAGACGCGCATCTCCAGTTGGGGCGTGGAAAGTCCTGACGCAAGTGCCTCAGCCCGGTCCAGGAGGTCCGAGGCTAAGTCCGCACGGCCCAAGCGTAGATAGGCATCTGCCAGACTGCTCCACGTTTCGGCCATTCCGGCTGAATCGGAAACCGTCTCGAACAACCGGGCAGCACCGCGCAAACTGAGGAGAGCTTCTGCGAACCGGCCAAGTTCCAAGTAGTTTTCACCGGCGCGGGTGAACTCTCGAGCGAGCAGCCGGAGATAGCCAGGACGCGCGCGCAGTGTCGCTATGTCAAGCTCTTGCGATTGCCCCCGGCCGGGAGCAACGCCGGAAAGCGCGAGGCGGAGACGCACGTTGTCGAGCAACAGTGGTTCGTGCGCCGCCACAGCGGCGGCCAAAGCGGCACGCAACTGGCGCTGAGCTTGGACTTTCATTCCCATCTCGAAATATGCCACTCCGAGATCCGCCAAGAGCGATGCTTTGCGCGACTGCTCCAGCTTCTCCAAAGACGAAAGCAACTGAGACGCCTGATCGGCCGCCGACCTGGCCTCCGCAAACTCGCGCGCCGCCGCATGCGAACCGGCCAGGCCCACTAAGAGATCTAGCCGAGCGAGAGTATCACTGTTGCCAATCGCGAGCAAATGCCGCGTGAGCAATTCTCGCTCGCCGGCGAACTGGCCTTCAATCCGGAGGACGAGCCCCCCGCCAGCAGCCGCCATAGCGCCCAAAAGGTCGTCGCTTGTTTCGCGGGCCGTCTCAGCCGCCTCATATGCAGTGCGGGCTTCGGCAGTGCGGTCCAAATCTAAGAGAATGCCGCCTTTAGCGGCCAAGAGGTAAGCCCGATCGCTGTCGCTGTCGCCGGAACTTCGAGATTTGGCCAGGGCCTGGTCGATGGTCTCCAGGGCCTGATCCAAGCGGCGATTGGCGTAATGAATGTCGGCGATCTGCCGCAGAAACACCGCGACCGCAAAGGGGTCCTTAGACTGATCGGCGGCGCTGGTGAGGACCGTCAGCGTCGCCAGCGCTTCGTCAAACCGGGCCGCCAGGCGGTTGGCAACCGACTCTTCAAAACGGGGTTTCCACTCGGCCGCTAGGCGGTTCCACTGCGACGAGGGCAGAGAATAGGTGCCCCCACTGGCCACCCCCTGGGCCCAAGCCACCGCACGTAAGTGCAGACGACTGAAAGAAGCAGCCCCCGCACCGAGAGCGGGCCAACCCGGCTCAGCATAGTTTGCCCTCAAACGAACGCCTCGACGACCGCGAACTAATGCCCGGATCATCCGACCAATAGATATAACAGCCTTTCACCCACGATTGCGCGGTCAGCCGCCCGAGATCGGCCGTTCGATGCATGGCCCGACGCAGCATGTACCGCCCCTCCCCCTGCAATATGGGCGCCCGGCGCTGTTCGTTTCCCAGGGAACTGAGATCCCGCGCGTGCGGCCTGAGCAAGGCAGCAAAATGTTCTTCCTCTCTCCTGCGGTAATCAGCTCCTCGGACCGTACCCAGTGCATGCCGACGAGATTTTGACAAACAGGTCGGCCAAAAGGAGACGAGAAATGAGCGTGCTTATGTTCGTGCTTGCCCTTCTGGGTGATATCGGCATCGAGGTTGGGTCCGGCGATTAGCCGGCCCGGTCCTGGGTGACAGGGGGTGGCCCGGCTGCGGCCGTTCAACCGCGGCCGGGCGCAGCCAATGGCGCGTGTTACAATACCGCTCTCCCATGCGCATAGCCTCCGCTGCCGCGCTCCTCGTTGTGTTCACGGCGGTGCTTGGTTCGCAGCCGGGCAGGCTCGCTTCTCCCGGTTCGGCGCACTCTCACATTGACACGAAGTTGCCGCAACTCTGGCTCATTCACGCCGAGGCGGGCCAACTGATCCTTGCGGAGTTCGACCAGTCACAGGCGGACTTGGCGATTGTAGTGCGCGGTCCCGGCCGCGGCGAAGTGGGCAGATTTGACTTCAGCCAGTTCGGGCCGGAGCCAGTGGAGTTCGTTGCTCCGACGGCCGGCGTTTTCACGCTCGAAGTGCGAGCGCAGATGACGCTAAGAATCCCCGCCGAATATAGCGTGAAGATCGCTCCCGCGCGCCAGGCCACCGAAGACGATCTGGCGAGAATAAACGCCGAGTGGCTTATCTCTTCGGCCAGAAGGGCCGGCGATCAGAAGACCGCTGCATCGCTCGCCGCCGCATCGGATGAATGCCGTCAGGCGATCCGCTATTGGCGACAATCGGCCAATGATCGCATGGAAGCTTATGCCCGCGTGGTGCTCGCCGACGCCCTGCGATCCTCTGGAACAATTACGGAGGCCACCGAAAACTACGACGCTGCCGGGGAGTTGGCGCGCCGCGCGGGCGATGCGCTGCTCCTCGGAGAGGTGATCAACAAGCGCGGAAGTATCGAACTAAATTTGGGGCAAATCGAGGCCGCAGATCTGTCTTATGGGAGAGCTCTCGACGTTTGGCAGAAGGCCGGATTCCAGTACGGTGCGATGGCGGTATTGAATAACCGGGCGCTCCTGAAAACGCGCACGGGCGAGTGGAATTCCGCTCTCCGGGATTTTCAGGCCCTACTGCGCTCCTCGGAACTAACGGACATACGACTTCGCGCGGCGGCGGAGAACAACATCGGCTTGGTCTACCAGGCGGTGGGCTCGTGGCCGCAAGCCGAGACGCGTTTCCAAACTGCTGCAGCCATGTGGAAGACCATCGCCGATCACACCAACCAGGCAAAGGCACTCACCAACCTCGGCCGGGTGCGGCTGCTGCGTGGCGCACCCGCTATGTCGCTGGCGGCCCTTCAAGAAGCCATCGCCTTACTGCGGACATCCGCGGACGAATCGTCTCTGGCTTTGGCTCTTAACGTCCGTGGACAGGCGCGAATGGCTGCTTCCGATTTGGCCGAAGCAAAAGCGGACCTAACCAACGCTGTGGAGTCCTATCAGAAGACGGGCGACCGGCGCGGAGCTGCCAGCGCGCTCCACTATCTCGGGGTACTTGAAACCCGCCTGGGAGACACTGAGGAAGCCGAGGGGCATCTTCGGGAGGCACTAGACCTGCGGGTGGCCGTGGGGCTTCGTGATGAGCAGGCGTCCACGCTTTACGCTCTCGCGCTACTTGACCGCCGGCGCGGACGGTTGGATGAATCGGCTAGACGATTGGAATCGGCCCTCACGCTGGCCGAGACGTTACGAACTTCGCTCGCCGCACCGCGGTATCGGATGACGTACCTTGCCGAGCGCCACCACATGTACGAGGATCTTGCGGATCTCTACGTTCAGCATGACGACCTGGAAAGCGCATTGGCCACCATCGAGCGGGGGCGCGCGCGCCAGTGGCTGGAAGACTTGCAGACGGGGGCGGTTTCTCAAGCTTCGGATGCGCGCCGGCAAACTTTGGAGCTTCGGTTAAACTACCAACTCGACCAGTTGGTGCGCCTGGGAAGCCTGCCCGAATCGAAAACCTCCAAGGACTTGGCTCGCTCGCTGGATGGCCTGATTGAAGAGTATCGGGACCTGGATCTCGCCACGGAGCGGAAGGCGCGTGCATCCGAAGGGTTCGCCGAACCGGCTCTGATCAGGCCCAGCGAGATACCCGGACTTCTGGCAAGGGATTCGGTCTTGCTGTATTACGCAGTGGCGGGCGAGCAGAGCCACCTGTTCCTGGTCACCACGGACCAGATCCGGGAGTTCGGACTGCCCGGACGCGCCGAGTTGGAACGGCTCGGCCTTACCGTACGAAAGCTCTTACCCGCGTTCCGGAAGCGGCAACTGGATCACGCGGCCGAGCAGAACATGGCCGCCGGCTTGAGCCGGCTCTCCAAGACCCTATTGGGCCCAGTTGCCAGCGCGTTGCGGGGAACTCGCCGGGTGATCGTCGCCGCAGACGACGTGTTGCAATACCTGTCCTTTGCGGCGCTCACCGCGCCTGGGGAAAAGGATCCCATGGGGGTGGTGCGTGAGATCCTGACGATCCCTTCGGTTTCAGTATGGAGCGAGCTGCGGTCCAAGCTGCGGGGACGAAGCGCGGCCCCCCGCACGGTCGCCATCTTCGCGGACCCGGTGTTCGACGCCGGAGACAGCCGCGTCCGGGTTTCCCAGAGCCCGCAAGCGCCGCCGCTTTCCCGGCTGTCCTTTGCAGCCGGAGAGGCGCAGGCCATCGCGCGGCAGGCACCGAATCACGATGCCTGGGTGGTAACCGGCTTCGACGCCAACCTCAGCGTGCTGCAGCGGACCGATCTGTCGCAGTTTCGCGTTGTACATTTCGCCACTCACGCGCTGATTCACGATGCCGACCCCGAGCGCTCCGGCATTACGCTCTCGCTGGTGCTCCCGAATGGGAAGCCCCGGCCGGGCTTCGCCAGCGCCGGGGAACTGGCCAAACTACACTTGCGATCAGACCTCTTCGTGCTCAGCGGGTGCGAAACCGCCATCGGACCACTGGTACGCGGCGAGGGCATCGTGAGCCTGGCTCACCCACTCTTTCAGGCGGGAACGCGGGCGGTCCTGGCCACGCTTTGGCCCGTGGAGGACGAAGCGTCCGCTGCATTCATGAAGGAGTACTACCGGGTACTACTCGGCGAAAATGGCTCGCCCGCTTCCGCGTTGCTGGTCGCCCAGACATCCCTTTGGCGATCCCGTCGTTGGCACGATCCATTCTTCTGGTCCGGCTACACTTTGCTTGGAGACTCCAAATGAACCTTAATTGAATAGTAAAAGGTGTTATTCTCTTGGCGTGGTAACGCTCCGGGCGACAGACATGGCCGAGCCAGACTTAGACATTCCGGATGAGGAGTACCGGAGTATCCGGGAACGGCTGATTACCTTCTTTCGTGTACATCGGCGCACAGATCCTGAGGCCCACGCGGACGAGGTCATCTATCGAGCTATCCGCCGCATTCGGGAGGGGGCAAGTATCGATCCCTCGCTACGGGCTTTCTGTTTGGGGGTCGCCCGCAACGTGTTACGGGAGTCCTTTAAGGAGAAAGAGCTTCAGGAACTCTCTAAAGACCCTTCAGATGAGCGCGGGGGGGAGTTCGCCCATCTGAGCCGTGTCGAACAGATGCTTCTCTTGAACGAATGCCTACACTCTCTACCTCCCGATGAGCGAAGGCTGTTTCTCGAGTACCACCTGGGCGACAGGCAACTGCTGGCCAAACGACGCAACCAGTCGCCCAATGCGTTACGTATACAGGTCCATCGAATTGCACGGAAGGTTCTGAAGTCTGTTCAACCCCCCCCGCTGAGTCGGGGAGAATCTCAATAGAAATATTCCGCAGAAAAGTCTCATTCATGAGGGTGCGGACTGCAATGGATATGAGTACGGAGGAAGAGGCCCAACTGATCCGGTACATGCTCAACGACTTGCCGCAGGATGAGTGCGAGCGGATCGAAGAGCTGTATTTTAAAGACGATGCGTATTTTGAAGCACTTACCGCTTTGGAGACGCAACTGGTGCGGGATTGGCTGGCGGGCTCACTTACGCCGAAACAGGCCGCGCAGTTCGAGGCCCGGATGCACCAGGATGCCGCGTTGCGTGAGCACGTGGCGGTAGTCGAGGCCCTGGCCGGACATGCAGCGCGAGGGGCGCCTGCCGACAGGGCCAAAGGGCCAACCGGTGTGATGCGGTACTTCCTGTTCTTACGTGAAATGCCCGCCGCGCTGGCCTTGGCGGGCTGCTGCGTGTTCCTGGCAGCGGCCGTCTTGACGGTGACGCTCTCCTACGTGCGCATCAACCGGTTGCAGGCGCAGATGGCCACGCTTATGGCGTTGCAGCGTCCGGTTGCGACTCCCCAGGGGTCAGGCGCATCCGACCCAACTTTCTCGCTGCTGGCGGGCATCACCCGTAGCGCCACCGGGCGGCCGCCTCTATTCGTACCGGCCAGCGCGCGGCTCGTTCATTTGCAGTTCCTTGTGCCGGGGCACCCGGCGGACATTTTGCGTATCGCCCTGCGGAATCCGGACAACGGCGCGCAGTCCTGGAGTGCATTGGTCCCCGGAGAACCACAAGTTGAGGTCGCCATCCCTGCTGGCCTTCTGCAGCCAGGCGATTATGTCCTGAGCGCCGAAACGGCCGCCGGCGAGATGATCGAATCCTGGCAGTTCCGCGTTGTGCGCTGACTGACGCTTAAAAATACACCCACCTGCGGTAAACCTCCTCCCCACCCGTAATAGGGGTATGAACACAGCAAAATTCCTCGCAGCGGCGCTTGCGGCCGCCCACTTCGACGAAGCGGGGTTCAGGCGCCTTTTCGCGCGCCTCGGGGTGTTTTTCCGGTCGCGGGGCTGTCACGACCCCGAGGACCGCGCCGCGCAGACCCTCCTTCGAGCCATGCGGCGCTTGGTCGATGGTGCGCACGTCGAGAATTTCGACGCCTACAGCTACGGCGTCGCGGCAAACATTCTACGGGAAGAATGGAAAATGAGGCGGGTCGAGGCCCTGCCGAGCGAGATCGCGGGGGTTGAGGCTTCGTTTCTGGGATTGAACGCCCGCGAGCAGGCGGTATTGGTGGGCCAATGCTTGAATGCCCTTCGGCAGGAGGACCGAATCCTGCTGCGGGCGTACTACTTCGGGGACCGCGACGGCCTTGCCCAGGAGAGTTCGTGCTCGCCGAACGCCTTGCGTATCAGAGTCTTCCGGGCTCTAGACGCAGTGCGGAAACGGGTCGCCAAACCCGATGTTGTCCCTGGAAATAGTTTGCCCGCTCAGACCATCTACTAGGTGCAATCCGGCGGGCAAGGCAGTGAACGAAATCAGAGAAAGGAATCTACACACATGACTCGAGTTACTAGGTTGTTCGGTGGATTGCTGATCGCGCTGTTGGCCGTCACCTCGGCCCAGGCTCAGACCCCGCGCGCGGCGCCGGCACTGGGAGGCTACGTTCGCGACCAGAACGGAAAACCCGTAAAGGGGGTGCGCATCACGGTAAACCAAGGCTCTTACACTACGCAGGGCCATCAAGACGTGATCCCGCTCTTTATCCCCAACAAAGTCATGGGCGCAATCGTCTTTGACGACCCGAGCGCGGTTGAGGAGCACTCCATCAACGAGCATGCCGCCACGACCGACGGTAAGGGGCACTACTCTTTCAAGAAGCTGCCCCCCGGCGGTTACACCTTCTGGGCCTCTCCGACAAAGAGGAGCTTCAACGACTGGGGGGCAATTGTTGAAGTCAAGAAACTGGCAAGAAGCTACCAATTCCCGAAGTCCGAGCGCGTCACCGTGGAGTCGGGACACGCGGCGGTACGCGACGTTGTGCTACAGTCGCGCACTTCGGGGGTGCAACAGACGCACGGAAGATGAGCCGGTGCTCGGGACGACTTGGGGGCTCGACAACCCCGATGCAGAGGAGGAAAATACGATGCCGCTGGCAGGATTGAATACGAATCGTCACATCGCGTTGTGGCTGTGGTTAGCGATTGCCTCTACGTGCGTCTTCGGCCAGGCGCCGAGGCCTGCGGTGGCGCCCGCGGCGGATAAAGTCGCCGGGGCGGGCGCTGCCAAGGCGCTGCAGGGCGGCGATGCCCAAGCGGCCGAGCGTCTGTATCGCCAGGCGATGCGCCTGAATCCGAAAAAGGCGGAGTGGCCCATGGGGCTGGGCTCCGCGCTGGAGCGCCAGGGCCGGCTCGATGAGGCGGTGGCGGCTTACCGCAAGGCCGGTGAGTTGGCTCCCGGTCAGTCGGACGCGGCGGAAAGCGTGGTTCGGGCACTGGTTGCGGGCGGAAAACTCGAAGATGCCGAGACCGAAGTCCGGGAATCTCTCAAGACTTGGCCGGACGGTGCGGGTTTGCGGTCCCTGCTTCTCGACACCCTGCGTAAGCAACGCAAATGGGAAGCGGCGCGGAAGGAACTTGCGTCCGGGCAGTCTTGCAGCCGCCTCTGGACACTGGCCGAGGAGGAGGACACGGCCGGCGCCACCGAGGAGGCGGTGCTTGCGTTGCGGGCATCCACGAAGTGCCTGACGGGACGTGAGCAGACCACCGCCTTCTTCCTGCTGGCGCGCCTTGAGGAGAAGTACCAGCGCTGGGATGAATTGATCGATGTGTACGCCGACTACGATCAGGCCGAGCAGGCCGCGTCCACCGTGGGCGGGATTGGTGCAGTGCCCGGCTTCAGCCATCTGGCCTTGTTCGCAGATCAGTCGGCGAAGGGCGGCCGCCCCGAACTGGCTGTGAAAGTCTACCAGAAGCTGCTCACTACCCCCGCCGGTGGTTGGCGCGAAAGAAGCCGCCTCGTCGAACTGCTCATCGCCGAAAAGCGCTATGCCGACGCACGAAGCGTGACGATGGACGGTCTCAGAAAGAGCCGCTTCGATTACTCGGCTAACACGATGGACACGATCTACAAGATCGACATGGCGGCGCTGTCCAAAAAGCTAGCCGATGCCGGCGCATTCGACGAGGCAGTGGCCCGCGCTGCGCGACCAGACCTCGCTCGATCCCCTCAGCGCCTCGCAGACATACAGCGCGATCGGTAAGCTCTACGCGGGCCATGAGCAGTGGAAAGAGGCAGCCAAAGCCTACGCCCAAGCCGATAACGGAATATGGGGAGGATATTCATTCCGCGGCTTTGTCACCGAGCTGGTGACGGCGGGCAAGTACGATGCCATCTGGGAGGCCTATCGCGGGGCGTTCCCTGGGCACAATTGGCAGCTCGGCGACCCAGCCGTTCCGGCAATCCCAATTGGGGAGATCGCCAAGGCAGCCTACCAAGGCAAGCTGTTAGTACAGGGCGGAGCGCAATCGCTGGTGTGCGGCCTGGATTGCCAGGTGAACACGCAGAACCCACTCAAGATCCCCTTCGGTCAGTTCATCGAACTGGCCGATTTTGCGCCTGTTGCTCCTCCCACCCAGGGCTGCGGCACCGACCCCATGTTTGCCGTGGAGTTCAGGGGCGGCCAGTGGCTCACTATGGCGCGGCAATTGACCTTTCAACTGGCCTTCGATTCATCCCCGATCCGGCCGCTTCCCGCCGAGAGGCCCGCGTTGGCGGTGGGGATCGGCATTTCGGGCGGGCTGGGACAGTCCGCCGGCCAATCGGCGCCGGGTCAACTACCGCCGCTGACCGAATTGGCTCTTGGGCTTCAGGGCAGGGCTTCGGCTGTCTCCGGCGGTCTCTATACGGGCGACCCGGAGGTGCGCGCGGTGGCGGCGGACGTTTTCCGGCACCTCCTGGATACGCCCGTGCGCCGCGCCGGCCCGTCCGAACCCTACGAACTCTCGCTGCTGAATAGCCCCAGCGTCAACGCCTTTTCTACGGCGGCCGGCAAGGTCTACGTCGACTCCGGGCTCCTGTCTTATGTCGGGAAGGACCCCGGCATGTGGGCTGCCGTCCTAAGCCACGAAATCGGCCACTGCGTTGGCCAGCATCAGTATCACGCCTATATGCGGTTGTACGAATTGCAGCGTCTTAAGGCCTACTACGCCTGGCGAATGGCCTTGGGCGATAAGACCGCCACGTGGTTTTATCTGGGCACGAAGATCGGCGGCGATCTTCTGAACATGAAGCTGAGCCGCGACGAAGAGTCGGAGGCGGACCGCACGGGTCTGATGATGATGGCAGAGGCAGGATACCATCCGGATTTCATACTCGCTCTCTTTGACCGCCTTCGCGACACCACTGGCGATCGGTCTAGACTCGTCACCTTCTTCTCCTCGGACCATCCTCGTTGGAACACGCGCGAACAACGCACCGCGAAGACGATGGATCAGGCGATCGAAGTGTTCGAAAGCCGCTGGAAGGACCCCGCGGAGTCTCCCGGCGGGATGCCGCCCGCGATCACAATCCTCGAAACGCCCAAGGCTTCGATCGACAAGAACGCCAAGTTGGTGCGATTCTCCGTGCCCTACGGGATACGCCACGCCGCGGGTTCGTCGGCGACCGTCGCGCTGGTTTTTCAGGATCATGGGAAGGCTGTCGCCGCCGCGGACTCGAATTTCCGGACGGCGGACGGCCACCTCGGAATTGTGAAGCCACTCGATGTGACGCTGGATCGAGTCTCCTCCTCTCTCGATGTTTCGATCCCGGCGTCCGCTGTCGATGGAAAGAACCGCAAGCTGGATGTGAAAGCGGTGTTGACGCGGAACGGAAAGATCGAGCGAGAGACGCCGGCCATAACGGTGAGTTTTCCGAAGCCATGAGCGTCGGCTGCAAGGCTCGCGACTTTGACAACCCGTGCACCTAAAAGGAGACGACCCGATGAGACTTCCGCCGACATCTGCACTACTGAAACATCGCCTGCTCCTGTCGGGATTGCTTTTCCTTTCACCCTTGCCGGCATTGGCCGAGAAAATCGCCCTGACGATCGCAAGCGATCCGGCTGGAGCCACCGTGCTCTGGAATGGCAAGGCCGTCGGCACGACGCCATATACCGCCAACCTCCCCGGCGGGTACTTCCACGAGACGGCGTGGGTCACCAGCACCGTCCTCGGCACGGCGGTCAATATAGTGCTCCTGAAGCCGGGGTACAGGCCGGAGCGGCTCGACATTACGAACGGCCCGTTCGACCGCCAGAACCTGAAGGGACAGTATTTTGGGCAGTTTTGGATAATCACGGACACCCACTTCCATCAGAACCTCGTACCAAGGAGCCCCGCCACGCCGAGTCGTCCTCCATCGCCGCTGGGCGCTCAGTTCGCGTTTGACAACAGCGGCGGCCAACCCCGGCGGTATTCGATCAAGCACGTCCCGGATGCGGCGTCGGAGCACACCGGTGAGTTGTCGATTACGGGAGCCGGTATTCGATGGAGCGAAGCCGAGGGAGGAAACCCAAAGAAAGACAATTTCGAGGCCACATGCAAGGATGTCAAGCAGATAGCCATCACCGCCGCCGGTTACATGGGGGAGTATGGCAATGAGTCGAGGGAGTTGCGCCTCGGCGTGTTCCGGAAACAATACGTACTCCAAGCTCGGAGCGGCGATGAGCGGGACGAGATACTCGGGGCTCTGACAAAGGCTTGTGTCGCGCCCAAGTAATTCACAATGGTGCACGCAAAGTAGCGTAAGGAGATGATTGGCCGAACCGCGGCCGCGTTGCCGCAGGATCGAAGTGCAGGGTCGAGGTATTGGAGGATGCGATGAATAACACCCGTTGGTTCATTCCCGGTGCGGTATTCGCAGCGGTGCTGGTTCTGCCGCTCGCAATCGACGCCCAGTATCACAGCTCCATCACGTTCCAGAATGGGGCGGGCGAGACCGCCCTGGTCAAGCTGGTAGGGCCGTCGGCGCAAACTGTCTCGGTGCCCAGGAGTGAGAGCCGAAACGTATCTGCTGTCGCGCCGGGGCGCTACTACATCGTGGTCCGCTATGGCGATGCGGAACAGAACTACAGCTACATGAAGGGAGACCCGTTCGATGTCGAGGAGTCGGGGGGCGAGTACTCCGAGATCTCAATTACGCTGTACAAAGTGGCGAACGGTAACTATGGCAGCCGCCCGGCTCGCAAAGAGGATTTCGAGAAGCCACAGGCCTAACTGCGCAATTCTGAAAGGAAAGGTAATCCGACATGAAACCGTGTCCCAGTCCGAACAGAGTAGCTCCGTTGTTCCTGCTTCTGGCGTGTCTGGCGCCATCGAGCCTGATTGGCCAGTCGAAGGATAGGGATCATCCGACACCCGTCGTTTCGCCCGAGATTTCGGGGTTCATCGACAAGACGGTCGCCGGTGACCGCTATTTCTACCTGCTGACCGCGGGCCCCGGAGAGCTTGCCTTTACTTTCGACGTCAGTGCCGGGCGCGGCATGCTGACGTTTGCGACAGTTAACTTCGACCTCTATTACATGGACGGGAGGAACGTGTCCAACAGCATTCTCTGTAATCCCAATGACGGTAGCGACTGCCGGCGGACAACGACCATGACCCTGGCGAAGAAACAGTCGCTCATCTTGCGTATCTCGATCGACTCTCAGAGCAGCGCCGGCAAATACCGCGTGGGTATATCCGGGCCGCTGGAAATCGCCCCCGAGAATCGTGCGCCGGCCGGGCCGGGGGGTAAGCTTCGAGTTGAATTCGTGGATGGCACTATTCAGGAAATCGACATGAGTCGAGTCCGACGGCTTAGCTGGGAGCAACACTAAACAACCGGTCCACAGCGGACCAGTCGCATCCTCGGCCGGGGAGGTTCTCCAAGCGGGAGAATTCGCACGGAGGCCAACACCAAGTAGAAGCCGGCGGAGGACACGCGGACAACGGCGGGCGCCGGCCCTATGGCTCTTGCGAGACCGTAATCCCATCGGTGGCAGTCATGTGGGGCGCCGCAGCGGCAATGCCGGACACTACCTTGGCCGAACCGAGTTTCCTGATGACATCCGGGTCGCCATTCGCGGCCCAATCTTTCAGTGTGCGCGCCACGCATCCACCGCAGCACTGCTCGCGTTTGATGAACTTGCAGGTCAGACACTCCTCAGTAGTGCCCAACTGGCGAAACCCGGCCAGCCGTTTGGTGTAGTGCGCGTGCAACTCTGCCGCGTTCTGGAAATCCAGCAGACGGACGTTTTCGAAGTTGCTCAAGGGGAAACACGGCCACGCCGTCAAATCCGGCCCGACGTCGATCGGATAGCCGCACACCGAGTGGAATCCGCGCGTGTTCAAGGTCAGGCTACCCAGGCTCTCCTCGGGGAACATGCACAGGGGAAAACCGCAGTCGAATGTACCGAGCACGTTTCGCCGCTCCAATTTGCACAGCTCGTCGACGAGGCGCGATCCGATTGCTTTGAAGTATGTGGCATCGACGAAGGAGTTATCGGTGCCGACAATCGGGGAGGCCAGCCCCAGTCGCAGGTCGCGGCTCATCCCGGCTGCGTCGATAAGGTCCGGAATGAACTGCAGGTCGAAATCCTCGCGGTAAATGTTGAAGCCGCACCCCCCCTGGGCTCCGGCGATCTTCATGCTTTCCTTGGCGTGGGCCAACTGCGCCGGCGGCTGCAGGTGCGGTTCATTGACGTTGAAGAGGAACCTGACCTTCCATTCCGCCAGCGGAACCAAGCGCAGGCCGTCCTGGACTTTGCGAGGCCAAAGTCCATTGCTGAACACGAGGGTATCCAGGTCGCGCTCGTGCGCCCTGCGCAGGAATTCGAGAAACTCCGGGTGCAGTGTTGGCTCGCCGCCAAGGAGTTTCAATTGCTGTACGGCGCTTCGTAGGTGAAACTCCAGATACCGTTCGAAGTTCTCAAGCGAAATATCCTTGCCATCCGGCCGGGCGGGACCGTCGGAGAGGCCCACTTTCGAGCGCGCGAAACAATACGGGCAGGCTCGGTTACAAGTGTCGTTGATTATCAGGTTCATCGTTAGTCGTCCCCTCTGGAGGAATTGGCAGAAATGGCCACCGCCCGCTGTTCGGTGACGCCTCCGGTTCCAACTTTGCCTTCGTTCAACTCGACCGCTATATCTGCCATTTCCCTCAAGAACGGATCGTGAGACGCGATGACGACAGTGCGGTTGCGTGCGATCGTCCGGATCACCCGCCCGATCAGCGCCTTATTCTCGTGGTCGAGCATGGAAGTGGGCTCGTCCAGCAGTAGGATGGCGGGATCATTCACGAGGGCACGGGCGATCGTCAGCCGCTGGCGTTCCCCGCCGGACAGCATCTCCCCGCGGTTGCCCACCACCGTGTCCAGCCCATCCCGCAGCAGCAGAGAGTCCTTCCCGATTCCCGCCTGCTGTAGGGCGTCGAAAACCTCTCCGTCCGTTGCATCCGGTCTGGCGTAACGGATGTTCTCGCTGACGCTCGCGTTGAGCAGCACGCAATCCTGAGGCACGATGCCCATCTGTCGCCTCCAGCCCGCCGCGCGGAACCGGCGGATGTCTGTTCCGTCGACTTGAATCACCCCCCCCGTGCAGTGAATGAAAGCCGCCACAAGACTCAACAGCGTGCTTTTCCCGGCCCCCGAAGGTCCGTAAAGGACCACAACGGAGCCGCGCGGGATGGCGAGGCTGACGCCGTCCAGGATGCGGTTGCGCTCGACTTCGTACACGACGTCGCGAAGAACTATCGCTCCCCGGAAGGGCGGCGGATCGGTCGCGTCGTCCGCCTCGCGCCACGGCGCCGGTTGATCCAGAAACGCGAAAACGCGATTCGCGCTTGCCAGCGACTGGCGGACCGAGTTCGACAACGAAGCGAGAGCCTCCAACGGGTAGGTCACAAAAGGCAGCAAGAACGTCATCCGGATCACCACCGCGCTCGACATCGTCCCTCGCCCGAGGACCTGATATCCACACCAGGCCAGAATCAGTGCCCCAGCTGCGAGAAAAATGGCTGACACCACCGCCGGAGTCACAGCGCCTACCACTGTTGCTTGAATCAGTGTGTCCTTCAGGTCCCGGCACCTTGTGTCAAAGCGGCCCTGTTCTAGGCGTTCACGGCCCAACGACCGCGCCACGATCACAGTGGAAAGGTACTCGACCAGGTGTCCTTGTACCTCAGCGCGCTTCTCCGAAACCGCGCGGAATCTGGCTTCCATCCGCTTGCCGGTGGCATGGATAAACACTCCGGCTAGGATCAGAACCACCAGCACGCAAAGGGTCAACTGCCAGGACAACATGACCATGAGCCCAATTCCAACGCACAACCGTACAGGTTGCATAAACAGTCGGTCGGCGCTGTCTATGAAAGCACCCTGAAGCTGGTCCACATCCATAAGAAACAGTGAGGCGGTTTCGCCGTGCCGATAGCGCTTGTGGAACGCGAGATCGCACTCGGTCAGGCGCTCGAACATCTCGTGGCGGACTTGCACCAAGATGGACTGCGTCACCCGCGCGAACAGTAGGTTCTTGACGATACGCAACGCCGCGATTGATATCTGCGCGCCAAACACGATACTGGCCGCAACTAGCAGGGAGCGGAAGGGCGTGGCCTGCCGCAGCAGCGATCTCATGAAGCCGTCAAGCGGCTGAGGGGCAAAGCCAAGATCCGGCACGAGAGCGGTCGTCGGTCCCGCCGGAACCAGGATACGTTCAACGATAATGGCCGCGACCCAAACGGAGAGAACCTGGAGGCCCACGATGAGAAGAGAGAGCAGCCAGGTGGCGGCAACGGTGAGCCGGTAAGGGCGAAGATACCGAAGGAGCCGGACGTAGGCCTTCATGATCGGACTCCCTTTCGACCGGTTGATCCCAATTGCGAAAAGTGGAATTCCGAGCGCCGCTGAGTCGTCATTTGCTAGTGGCTCCGCCCGGAGCGACGCCATCCCGCCAACATTGGAAGCTTCCGACGGAAATCTCCGCATGTGCGCGAGAAAACTCGCACCCCCCCGGCTTATCGAGGACCATCCCGGATTTCGGCGCTCCGGCGCAGCACCCACCGCCGCACAGGAAGCGGGCCCAGCAGCCGGCGCAAACTCGCTCTAAACGAGTACGTTCCAGCCGGAAGGCTTCGATCTTCCCGGACCGCACACCGGAGAAGACGTCGCCGATGCCGAACTCCGGAAAGCCGGCAAATCCCTGGCAGGGGTAGAGTGTCCCATCTGCGCCTGCCGCAATGGTGGAGTAGCCTGCATTGCAGGAACCGTAAGGGTGCGCCGCTTTCAAGCGGCGCCAGTCGCCCAGGATGTCCAGCGGCCCCCTGAACTCCAACTCAGGGTCCCGTCCCCGGAGACGAATGGCTTCCGCATACGCCAGGGTCTCCAGGTCGTGGAAATATTGCGCGCGCCAGACGTCCGTAGCGCGAGACGCAAGGGAACCTAAGTGTCTGCTGGGTTCCACCAGGACGACCCTGAAACGTTCCACGCCCTGCTCACGCCAAAAGCGTGCGACATCCATCAGGCGCGCGCGACCCGCAACTACGCTGGAGATTGTGCATCTGGCGCCGTTCCGGGCTTCGGCTGTCATCTCCCGATACCGTCGCCAATTCTCGAGTGCTACGCGGTGGCTGGACCCGCCGGCCGGAAACTTCCTGAAGAAGTCGTGGTCCTCCGCCGCTCCATCGATGCTGAAGCAGAGCAAGATTCCCCTTTCCATGCAGGCTTGCAACTGCTCGTCCGTGCAAATGGTCCCGTTCGTGGTCATACTGGCGTCGACTTCGATTTCGCTGGCGGCCGCGAGCGCCCGGACATGGTCGAGAAACCGGATGGCGGGCTCGAAATGCAGGAACGTCTCGCCCGTTCCGAATTCGATCCTGATTTTGGGAAGCCCACTGCTCATCCGCACGATGAGATCGGCCAGCGGAAGCCAGATGTCCGGGTGCATCACCAGCGCCTCGGACCCACACCGGCCGAATGCTGTGGAGCAATAGGCGCAATGCAGATTACAGTCCTGCACGAAAGCCATCTGCCATACATTCGGGCGATATGAGTTGGGCGTCACGCCGCCATCTCCAATGCGCGAATCCAAGGCGCACTGCGATGAAGGAGCACTACTGTCGGACATGGCGAGCTCCCATAGGCATGGCCAATTTCGGGACCAGCTCGGGCTGCGGGGCGGCAAGGATCGAGAGCGCCGGCGCGATGATGGCGTCCGGCGGCAACTCGGTAAGGCACACATGCTGCCGGCAACCGGCCTCGTCCGGGTTATAGCAGGGCTCGCACGGAGCGCGCCGGATGTTGACGTGAACCGGGTGCCCGAAGACAGCCGGGTTCGTCGGCCCAAACACGACAATTGCCGGCGTGCCGACAGCCGCGGCCACGTGCGCAAGAAATGAATCGACGGTCACAAGGCATGAAATCCGCCTTAACAGAGCGGCGGTCCGGCGCAGTGGCTGAAAAGGCCAAATTGGCCTGACGCCTGCCAGGGTCTCGGTGGGCGGCCCGAATTCCACGACCGTAGCTTGTTCCGCCAGCGCATCCGCCACAATCTGCCAATGCTCCTGGGGGTATTCCTTACAAGCCATGGCCGACCTTCGATTCAGCGCGACCGTCGGTCTGTCGCCGAGGCTGCCGGTGAAGGCCGCCGCCCATTCGTCGTCTTCCGGTGCGGTGAATAGATCCAGCGACTCATCACTCAGTTCGATGCCGTAACGCCGTGCTATCTGGCGGACGATATACGCATCGCGCGCCGTCGCCCACCCGGACCGGCACTTCATGGTCAGCCGGCTCTCGATATCCAGTTCCCCATCCCGAGTTATGCCCCTGAGCTCAGCGTGTAAGTTGGGAGAAAACACGTCGCAGTCTTCTTCGGGAAGCGCCCACAGCGGCATATCGGGACCCGGACAGCCGACCAGAAGATCAATATAGGGGTTGTGATCGAAAAGCTGGAGAGTGCCCTTCTGCACCATGCACGCGATCCGGTCGTACGCGCCGGACACCCTGAAATGGCGGATGAATGGCGTATGCAATAAGCAATCGCCTAGGCCGCCAAGGACTACGATGCGGAGGTTCCGGCTGGTTGTCATCATTTCGGTATACCGGGCTGGCTCGGACCGTGGTTCCGCCAATGCAGGTAGCTCGCCAGTGTGATTTCCACGTGCGCGCGGGTGAACTGGCATCCATTCCACGAGTCGAGGACCACTCCGTTCTCCGGATCGCCGGCGCAGCAGCCGCCGTCGCAAAGAAAGCGTGCCCAGCAACCATTACAGCTCCGCTGAACCGCGAGCCTGGCCGCGCGGAACTCCTGGAGTTCTTCGTTCCTCACCCCGGAGTAGACATCCCCGATGCTTCGCTGCTGGAATCCTACAAACCCCTGGCACGGAAACAGATCACCGAGTGCGTCCACGGCGATCACGTTGTGACCGGCGCCGCACATACTGTAAGGTGCGCTGCCTTTCAATCGCCGCCAGGGATCGAGAATGGATAAGGGCCCCTCAAACTCCTTTTCCAGCGTGCGGCCTCGCAGACGCTCGGCCTCCGAGAAGGCCAGTACCTTGAAATCCTCAAGATAACGAGCTCGGCGAACATTCCATTCCTCCAACTCTTGACCGGCCAGGAAGCGGCTCGGTTCAGCGGGAATCGCCTTGTACCGTGTCACGCCCTGCCGGCACCAGAACTCGGCGACCGCCGCCAGCCGCGAATTCCCGGCTACCACCGTGGAAACGACGCATCCGGGGGGATCCGGCACGCCGTCGGCCAGTTCGCGGTAGTAGCGCCAATTTTCGAGCGCAATGTGATGCGTGGATCTCCCGTCACGAAAAACCCGGAATGCGTCGTGGTCGACTTGCGGGCCGTCGATGCTGAAACTCAGAGCGATCCTCCGCTCCAGGCATTCCCGGAGTTGATCTCGGGTCGCTACGGTCCCATTGGTGAGAATGCTGGCCCCGATGGGAATCTGCCGCCGGGCCAACAAACGGCCGGCCAGATCCAGGAACCGCATTGCATCCCCAAACCGAAGAAACGTTTCGCCCCCGCCGAACTCAACATCCACGCGCTTACCGTTCGGGGCCATCGCGGCGATGAGTTCGGCCAGCCGCGTCCAGATCTCCTCGTTCATGTATTGGCGCTCGCGGCCGAAGCGGCCGAAGCCCGTGCAACAGTACCTGCATTCCAGGTTGCAGTCCTGCACGAACGTCACCTTCCAAGAACCCGGAGCATACCCCTGTGGGCGTTCTGCCGCGGCGGCGGCTCCTTGGACGACTTCATCAGGCATAACGCTCACCCGCCACCTTTATTCCCGTCGGGCGCCTCCGCGATTCGGAGCGACGCGCCCCGCGATTTCCAGAACTGTTCCGCCAGGCAGGCGCCCTGGCAAAACCCGCGATACCAGAGCGCGCAATTCGTGCAGGTAGGATGGTACGGCTGCAGCATGAGATCGCGAATGGTCCGCGAATAGTATTGACCTGCATCTTCGATGGAGGATAATTCCGTGAGTCTAGGCCCGCGCATCGCGATCCCATTGCACGGGAATATGCTGAGGTCCGGATTGATGGTCAGATTGCGCGTGAATCCGTCCCGCGATATGGCGCACGCCGCGCGAACACCTTCGCCGTTCAGTAGCGTCCGGAACGTCTCGATACTGATGGCGCAGAGCGGGAAAGGCTTGCTCAGATGCAGCCGGAGGCCGCGCGCCGCCGCGTCCGCGGAGAAGCCCTGCAATGCCGCCTCGAGCCGACCGCTTTCACCGCCCACTGCCGCCCTGCAATCGAAGAAAGCGTTCAGCCCCTCCGACCCGCAGAACGCCAGAGCGTAGTTGATTTGGCCGATCGAGAGCCGCCGGGCCAGATCCATCATCGGCCGCCACTCCGCCGGGCCGCTGCTCTGGGTCAGTGTATACCGCATCATGACGGGCATGCCGGTCTCAACTGCGGAGCCGAGGTTTTCAATGAACACCTCTGCCACGCCGGTCGCCCGCATGCGTTCCTGGTCGTAATGCCCCACCAGTTCGCACACCGGAGGACCGGCGATCAGCTTTCGAACTTGGCGGGAATAGATGCAGTTGGTTGTCAGATGGACCGCGATCTCGTACGCACCCGCCATCTCGAGAAGGGCGCCCAGGTGTTCGTAAAGAGTGGGCTCGCCCCCGGAAAGTATGATATGCTTCACACCTTGCGCTGCCGCCCACCCCATCGCAAATGTCAGATCGCCGGGCGACATATCCGGAGGAAATCCGGTTCCGAAGTTCTTCGCGTAACAGTAGCTGCACGTCAGATTGCACCGGTATGTCGGTGCCAGCATGATCTGGCGGCTGCTCGACGCGGCCTCCGGGCTAGGCAAGGCGGAGGGGTCCGATATGTTTCTTTTCAGCTCCTCCATCACATCCGGAAGCGCTCCCGGCAGCGTGCGTAGGCGGGTGACGATTGGCGAAGTCCACCCCTGCCCTTGCAGCGTCCGCCCGACCGCGGCCCGCAGGCTCGACCAAGCCGAGCCGAATCGGCCGCCGGCCGCCTGCGGGGGCACCGGGCGGACCGGGGACGGCTCCAGAACCAGCCACGGATACCGGTACAAAAGAACTCGCCGCGCAGCCTGCCAAACGCTAGTGTCCGGGTCCGCCATGCTTTTGACCAGCAGGTAATCCGCCTCCGATCCTTCATCGGCAAGAAGCCGGAGTCCCGCCTCCCGGACGCACTCTCTCGTGTCCTGCAGACATGCCGTGGCTAGATCGAGTTTCAAAAGGTAGCCTCCAAAACGGTCCGGATGCGGTCTGGAAGCGCCCCTAGGCGCCTCCCGAGCACAAGTTCATATGCCGGGCACGCCTCAACAAGCGAGATGACCGCATGCGCCTGCTCCTCTCTCCGGAATACATTCGTTGGGTCCAGAACCTGGTCGGTGACGCGAACGAAGGCCTCCTCGGGCGGCAGTTTATGGACCGAGTGATCCCCGGCGCCCGGGTTGATACGCAGGAAGAACATCGCTGCGGGTTTTAGCCACGCCGTTCCTGTGACGGGCGCCAAAGCGGCCGGCAGCCGCCAGGGACTCTTCGATTTCTGGGCGGATTGCAAGGTCTGTTCAAGTTCCGAAAGCGCCGCCGGCGGATCGCCGACAATTCTCGGCTCGCAGCGGAAGCCGGTCATGCGAACCGGTCTGGCATCTGCGTGCAACACCGAGAGTTCGTCGCTGAACATGTAGAATCCGCCGCGCAACAGCGCCAGTGCGGTCGTCGTCTTCCCGCTGCCGCTCGGACCCATCAGAACCACCGCGCGTCCCCGGTCGGCAAGCATCGCAGCGTGCAGGCAGAAGTGGCCCCGCGCCCGTATCGTCATTACGCGGACGAGATCTGAAACGTCCGCCTCGGAGCCGGGACGGCAGAGGCTCTTCGTGTCTGGCCGCGCGTGGGCATGAACGACGCTCTCCTCCACGATGGTCCGCAGCGGGGTGGAATAAACTGAAGATGGCCGCTCGGCGACGATCAAGCCAACCCGCCCAGGTGTCTCCATCGTAAGCGAAGCCACCACCGTGCCCGGACCCAAGAAGGCTTCCGCTCCGGGCCATCGCGCGTGCATAAATTCGTCGGATTTGGCTACTGCTTCCGGAGGGGACAAGCAGGTACTCTCCACCAGTTCCGCCCAGTTATTGGGCAGGGCCACGCCGCCCTTGTCGCCGGACTCGGCTACATGGATGTCAATACAACAGGCCGGGTGCCCGCCTCCACAAGAAGCCGGATGATAGGCCGCGACGTCGCGCGCGACACACGAGATCGCCTGCGGCGAGCGAGAGCGAACCAGCACGGGAGCGCCGTCGAAATCGAATGACAAGACCCGCCAGGGCGCACGCTGTCGCACACGCCGCGCCGCGAGCCACGCGGCTACAGGATCGCACGAGAGTCTCCGGGAGAAAGTGTGCCGTATAGCAGAGATTTCGACCGCGCTTTTCATCCGTCAGAGACCCCGTTTCTGGCCCTCGGCAGCCGCCACTTCGGGCGCCAAACTCGTCCAATGTTGCAGCCGATGGCCGCGATAAAACAATGTGCGATACCGAGCCGGCCAGCCGCCCGGCTCGCAGAAGACTTCCCCCCCGATCGACAACCAGCAGTGTCCCTGCTCCCGGTTTAACCCCAATTCCATTCCGACATTCAGAGTCGGATCGATTCCCATCCGGTGCGCCCAGTCGAGCACGAGAAGGCTCCGGAAAAGGCAACGACGCCGCCAAAGCCAAGGAAAGACGTAGGCACACCAATCCGCCACGCGGAAGATGGAGCCGCCTGGAACATCCGGCGGCCGCCCTGTGTGGCGCTCAACCGGGCACAGACGCATCAGCATGTCTTCGAAGCTCACGAGCCGGGTCATCGTGCGCTGGATGAAGAATGCCCGTCGCACGGCGTACCCGCAAAACGCAACGAGCACACACCAACCGCGCAAGACGTCTCGCATCAGCCCTCTCCGCCCCCGGTAAGTAGCGGCAGTGCCTGAACTGCCGGGCCCGAGGTCACGCGGACGGCGGGCACACCCGCCAGTCCGCTTCCGACCCGCAACGGGGCTGGCACCGGCAGCGCCTCTTCGCACTAAACCGGGGCTGATTGACGCGCTAGTGGTAGTAACAATAGGTGTTAACGTTGGTCACTAAGCCCGCGACGCAGGGTTGCGAATTCCCGTTTGACGCCACGTACGTTCCGCAGCTCCCGCAGCCGGAGCCAACTACCAATGACGCCGCCATGTGTTTCGTGACCGTCGGTTTCACGTACGTCTTGAGATCGCCCGTCCCCGTCTTGATGTCTTCGCCTTCCATTTGTTGCTCCTTTAACCGTTGGCTAATGGTAATAGCAGAACCCGCCAATACTGCTCGTGTATATCCCGTCGCACCCATAGTTGTACAAGCCCCCCGACGTAGAGACGTACTGGCCGCAGCCGCCGCATCCAGAGCCTGTGACTAACGACGCGGCTTTGTGCTTGCTGACAACCGGCCTCACGTAAGTCTTGTGACCGACCGCCCTGTTCTCCTCGTCCCCGCTCATAATCTCTTACCGCATCAGCCCCGAGTCCCACTGGCCACTACATTCCGTCGCGCGGTAACCCTCGCGCTACGCCGCCCGCAATAGGCCTTCCCTGACCAAATACTCGAGCGTCTCCGCCACATCGGCGCCCGCCTGGCCAGCCGAACAGTCGTATTCTTCGGCGAAACTCGCCGCGAGCTGCTCGCTCGTTTTCCCATCGAGCACAGCCTTGAAAGCCACCGAGGCGGTCTCGTTCAACACGTAATAGCTTGAATCCGTGAGGTTTAGCAGTACCACGCTGCTCCCCAGGTTCTTCCAGGTTACGTTCTCGCTGACTTGCGGCATCATGTTCGGCTTCTCCCTTCCGACGTTCAGATATGGCATTATAAACGGAATCATTTCACATCGCGAACAAAAAAGATTTTGAGTGCTGGATCTCTGTAGAACACCGCCGGTGCCTCATAATGGGGAACGATTTGCCGGAAACGACAATCTCTTGTAGAAACAGAAGCGCCTTGACCGCCATACTTGGGGGGGCGGGTTGAGCCGGTTGCGTCTGCGCCGCCGGGCGGTCGGCCCCAGCTTACCTATGCCTTCTATGTCGTGCGCTGCATCTTGTCCCGCGCCGGGCGGGACTTTCCTTCCGGCGGTTGCTTGCCGCCGGTCCGGCTTCCGCTCGTCCGGGGGACGCTGGGGCGCCGCTTTCCGTTGGGTGTTTCTTCCCATGCCCCTTGTCTTGGGGCTCGCCTTCTTCCTGTGCCTGCCGGCACGTGCTGTTCCTCAGACTGACTTTCGGGGCGCCGAGTTCATGGCTGCGGCCACCGGCGGTTTCGGCGATCTCTACAATCTTGACTTCGACGCGGCGGGTGCTGCTTTCGCGGCCCTGGCCAAGCGATATCCCGACCATCCCGCCCCCCCCCTCTACGGGGCGGCCGTCGTCTGGTTGCGCCACCTCGACGACCGCCGTGAACTCGTGCTTGATCGCTTCGTCCATCCCGGGTACTTCACAAAGGCGGGGGCCCAACCCATGGATTCTGCCCACCGCCAGCGGTTCTTCGACCTCCTCGCCGCCGGCCGCCTGCTTACGGATCGCCGGTTGAAGGCCGATTCGAGGGATCCGGACGCCCGCTACTACCGCGGCGTGGCCGAGGGATTAGCCGCAGCCTTCGCCATCACTGTGGACCACAGTTATATGGATGCCTTCCGCCATGGCAAACAGGCCTACGCGATCCACAGCCGCCTCTTTCAGGAGGACCGGCGCTATTTCGACGCCTCCCTGCTGCCCGGCCTGTACGACTACGTTGCCGCCAGCCTTCCCTGGTACCTGCGTTGGCTGACTGGCGGAGACCGGGGGCGCGGCCTCCAGTGGGTGAGTCTCGCCGTGGATAAGGGGCCATGGGCGTCGGATGATGCGCGCTTCGTCCGCCTGGTGCTGCTGGCCCGCGAGGGACGTCTCGACGATGCGCTCGCGGATGCGGCGTCGCTTTCCGGGAAGTACCCGCGTAACTGGTTGCTTCACCTGACCAGGGCGCAGTTGCTGGATAGAATGGGCCGTAGAGAAGAGGCCGACGATACCTATCTGCAGATTCTCCGGTTCGCGGAGGAGGGGAGGCGGAACTATCAGAGGATCGAGATCGCTGCTTTTCGCTGGGAGGTCGGCAACCGCTTGCTCGCTTCCCGGCCGCAGGCAGCCCTGGAGCACTATCAGTCCCTCCTATCAGACCCTGCGACCGATGAGCGGTGGCGGGTCTTGGCCTTGCTGCAATCCGGTTGCGCCCTCGACTTGCTCGGGCGCCGCGAGGACGCCGTCCGCCAATACCGCGCGGTGCTTGGGATGAGAGAGTATGACAATTCCCACGCCCACGCCAACGAGTACCTGCGATCGCCGTTTGTGGCGGTCGGGAATTCGATCGCCCTCCCGAGGTTATCCGCAAAATGATGATCCAACACCTAGCGCGGCCGCTCGATAGCTCTGGGCACCACTATGTTCGGCCCGGCACAGGGAGGGCATCGCGCCGCCCCCGGCGACTTACGGCCCTGGCGGCGTCGGTCTGCCTGCTACTGGCCGGCTGCGCGGCGCGCACGCAGCGCGGCGTAGGGGGCTACGTGGCTTCGGCGATCAACCGGCAACCGTCTCCACCTGCCAGCAGGCCCGCAGGGCCCGCCGAGGCCGGCGGACCCGCAGTCTTCACCTTCAGCCAAGCCTGTGAGCGCGCGGCGAGGTTCGACCAGGACGTCGCCGGGGCCATGGCCGATGCCGCCCGGCTCCAGGTTGACGTCGATCAGGCCCGCAGCGACGTCTGGCCTCGAGTGGATCTCAGAACTTACTTCCAGATCCCGCTCGGCGGGAGCAACCTCCAGGGCGTGCAGATCTTCAACGGCGGCGTCTTTTTCCGCTACGACTTTCAGAAAATGATTTTCTCCTGTGACGCAGCAGCAGCCGCCCGCGCCCGGGTTGCGGAGCGCCGTGAAAACCTTGGATTGGCGATTGATCGCCTTTCCCATAACTTGTTCCTCCTGCTCGCGGATCGCGAGAACCTGCGGGCCGAAGTGGTCTTGCGCCGCACGATTCAAACCCAAACCTCGGACGCATTGGAGCGGGCGCATCTGCTGGAGCGAAACGGCCGCATCAAGCCCGAGAGGGTCCTTGAGTATCAGTACCAGTACGAGACTTCCACACGGCTCTATCAGGACGCCGTCCGCCGGCTGGCTGAGGCTAACCGCGGCCTCGGCAGCCGGTTGCTGATCGAGGGCACTCAGGATGTTGTCATAACCGACCTGCCGGAGTTGTTGTCGTCGATGGATGCGCTGGCTGCAGTGCCTGAGCCCGACATGCAGTTCTTCCGCGACGTATGGGATAAGCGCCACGACACGAAGGCGGCCGAGGCCAGCCTCTTCGTCAAAGAGATGGCCGTGATTGAGGAAAAGCGCAAGCGAATCCCGAGCCTGAACGCCGCCTTCGGTTTGGGTAGCCTCAGCCTCAGCTCTACCTTTAGCCAGGCGCCGGTAGTGATCCAACTGGGTGCGTCCATGCCACTGCTCGACTTTGGCGACATAAAGAGAGGAATCGGCAAGGCGACCATCGAGCGTGATCTGGCTCGGCGCAACATCGACCTGCTGCTTATGAAGATCCAGCGCGGCGTCCTAGATTCATCCGCGGCTCTTTCCGAGGCGATTGCCGCCCGTAAAGCCATCGAGGGCCAGCGGGAACTGATCTCCGCGCAGAGTGAAGCCAGCCAGAAGCTGGTTGCAGCCGGGCTAGTCGACCCCGTCGATCTGCTGAACTTCAAAGTACGTGCTTCCGAGTTGGATATTGAACTCGCGCAGGCTCGCATCAGTGTCTCCAAGGCTGCTGCCGAGTACGCTCTGGCCTCAGGCCGTAGCCTCGCCGGCCCACCGCCGGTTCCCTCTCAGGAGAAGGCGAAGTGAGAGCCGCGATGGCTGTGCATCGATCCCCCCCGCCGCGAAGCCCGCTCCCCGCTTGCAAGCCGCGCGCCGGCCGCAGTTGGGAGACTTCGCACCTACGGCAACTCACCCGTGCCGAACTAGACGCCGTGGTTGGCGTGATGCCCGCTTGGCTGCACCACCGGAACTGGTGCCCCCCTGAGGGCGCCGACGCTAGTGTGCTCTGGGAGTTTATCGAACGCCACGGACTTGGCGGCGCCCTCGGCTCGCTCGGGGCGGATGGCCTCGCACCTCCAGGCGAACTCACCGACTTGGCCATCGACCGATACGTTAGCAACTCAGTCCACTGCGAACGCGCCCGGCACACATGCCGCAGAATCCTCGTCGCCGCTAAAGGAGTCGGCCTGCCGGTTCTCAACCTCAAGGGCCCGGTGCTGGCCGGCCAAGCATATGGCGACACCGGCATCCGGGCGTTCTCCGACATCGACTTGTGGACTGTTTCCAGGACGGGCATATTCAAACTCCTGGACATCTTGGATGCCCGGCCCATTGAGGACAGCGACCTCGCTGGCCCCATCCGCCGCATTCGCGCGCCGGGCGCCATTCTGGCCACCCTGGATGGTTGGGAGATCGAAATCCGTTACCCCACCTCCGAGCCAACCGATCCGATGCTGGAACTCCTGGCTGGGTTTGACTCGGGATGTTGGCCCCCGGATGACGGCTGGCTCGCCGTGCCCGACCCGTCACGGCATCTGCTCGTGTTGCTCCTGCACATGTCCTGGTATCACTACTACTCCCGCTTTGTCTGGTTCCTCGATCTGGCGGCTTTGGTTTCGCGACGCCGGGCCGAGATCGACTTCGATTGGCTCCGCCACCAAACCCGACGCCTGAACGCTTCCAACCTCCTGGGCGCTGCAGCCCACTTCTGCCGACAGCACATTGATCCGGCGTTTCCCGAGTTTCCGCTCGACCGGGCTGCCTGGAACTACGGCTTTCTCAGCCTGACCGCCGATGCCCGCACTATCGCCTCCGGAAGGTTTTCCCTCCACCAACGGAACGCTCTCAGCCTGTCCCGGATCCTGTGGTTCCGCGTCCTGCGGCATTTTCTGCTGTCCGACCCTCCGCCGCGATATTTTGCGGATTCGGCGCCGAGGCGGTGGATCGTAGCGACAATAGCCTGGAGCTTTCGGCTGACCGGACGCCGCCTGAAAACCGCCATCGGCTGGTTGGCGAGCCTGCTGCTTTACCCCGCGGCGCGGCTGACCGCCTGGATTGCGAGCGCGACCGCAAGAACAACTGGAGGTGAGCTTTGAGCTGCAGCAGACGTTGGCGCATGGCATCGTTGGCCGTTTACATCGCCCTGGCCGGCCGGATCGCGGCGCCGACCCTGCTGGGGGCGCAGAATGCTCCGACCGCCTCACCCAAGCGTGCCGCCGACCTTGGATACATCGAGTGCCAGGGTTTTGTCTACCCCAACAGGCGCTTTACATTGAAATTACGCCCCGGCGAGCGGTTGGACTCCGTTATGGTCACCAAAGGCGACCGCGTCAAAGCCGGTCAGCCGCTTGCTCGCATTGTCGATCCGTCTCTGCCCGCGAAATACCTTGACCTCACAGCACGGAAGAACGACTACTCGATTCTGCAAGACGAGATTGAGGCCCTGACCCTCGAAATCACCCTTCATCGCGCCGCCGTGCAGAGAGTCGCGGCGCGCATCGAGACCCTGCAAAAGCTCAAGGAAACTTTGCCCGATTATCCCATCGATAAGGAGGCCGAGCCGCTCATCGACAAGAAGTTCGAAATCGAGGATCAAATCCAGATCGGCACCGCACGGTTGGCCCGATTGCATGCCCGCTTCAACTCGCAACAACCGATGGCGAACCTCCTTGATCGAGAACTGGATGCCGTGCGGGCCCGCATCGATCAGGACCTGGTCGCGGCCCCGTTCGCCGCTACGGTAGTCGAGCGGACGCTGGACCCCGATCGGCTGGCTCCCGAAGGCGTCATCTGCGAATTGTGGGATGAAAGCGCCTTCCTCATTGAAGTGGAGATTCTCCAGCACCAGTTGCCATATGTGCAGCCTGGGCGGACCGCAACCATCGCGGTTGACTTCGCGCGCGCCGAAAGCGTCCAGGGAATCGTTGACTCCATCGAACCGGGCAACTTGACCCCGGATGCGTCCGGGCATCCGAAATTCAAGGCAGTCGTGAAACTGGAAAAGCCTGTTCCTTGGCTTCGCCCTGGGATGCAGGTTGCCGTCCGAGTGCGATCAGAGGGCGTTAAGTGAACCAGGGTCCCGATGGCGGCTCTCCCTTGGTCCGTCTGCGTGGTGTCTGCAAGAGCTGGCATGCCGGCGGCAGACGCATCGAGGTGCTGCGCCACATCGACCTCGACCTTTTCCTGGGAACGTCCACCGCGGTTGTGGGACCCTCCGGCTCAGGCAAATCGACCCTCATCCACGTCCTGGCACTCCTCACTCCAATTGACAGCGGTGAATATCTGTTCAGCGGATCTAGCGTGAATCTAGGGAGCCGGTGGTGGGATGCCGCCATACGGCAGAAAATCGGAATTGTGTTTCAGGATGGCAAACTCATTCCGAATCTCACCGCGCTTCAAAACGTGTGCGTTCCCCTGGCTCACCGCGGCGTCTGGCCACGGCGGCAGAAAGAGATGGCCAAGCGTGCACTCGATCAGGTTGGTCTTTCCCACCGCGTCACGAGCTATCCCAACCAGTTGAGTGGAGGCGAACTGATCCGCTGTTCGATCGCACGCGCCTTAGTGACAGACCCGGTTCTGGTCCTGGCTGATGAACCGACGGGCACGCTCGACTCGAAATCGGGCGACGCCATCACAGACCTTTTGTTCGGAGTGGTTCAGCAACAGCGGTCTCTAGTGGTTGTATCCCATCACCCACCCCTGGCGGAGCGGGCCGACCGCGTCGTTCGAATCAAGGATGGATCCCTCGATGCATCCTAAGGCACGTGCTGCGAAACCGGAGGGTGGATTGGCTGCGCGGCTGCTCTGCCTGCTAATCATGACCGGCCAGGGTATCTGGATCAACAAGATTCAGCTTTTTCTCACTCTGCTCACCATGGCCGTCGGTTCCTTCGCCTTGTCGCTGACCTTTTTCCTCGGTGACGGGGCCCGCATCTACCTCTGGCAGGATATGGAGCAGCTCATGGGAAGCTGGGTCATCGCTTCTCCCGCCGCGCATTACGACAGCTACATGCTGAAGACCCGGATCAATGCGGACTTCACGCCGGGGGACCTCCAGTTTGTGAAGGAGCAGTCAAAAAGCGCCCGCCTCGTCGAGCCCTTCTATCAGGGCAGCGTGCCGGTCTCCTATCGCGATGTCAGCCGAGTAATGGCGATCGACGGGGTGACGATTGACCTCAGTCGCGAACCACTGTTCGTCCCCACGAAAGGCCACGGTTTTTCCGAGGCTGGCTACAAGATCCTCGTTTGGGAGTGCCTGCTCACCGAATCCGCGGTGAAGGCACTGGGCATCGAGATTGCTGATAACCCCACCATCTTGATCGACGGCCGCCCTTTCCACGTCCTGGGCGTGACGCCTGACCCGCCCGGCGCCGACGACATCTTTCGGCCGCGCATCACGGTTCCGTATAGTTGCGCGCGTGCGCTGTGGCTTCCTCCCGACTCAATCGGGGAAATCCTCGTCGCCTGGAGAGGTCTCGATACCATGGACGAAGTCACCAGCGAACTGCGCGCCGCGCTGGAAATGTGCCGTGGCGTCGATACTTATTTCCTTTCGTCGTCCCAGTTCAAAATCCAGAAGAGCCGAAGCATCGTCGCGAATTTCATGATGTACGGACAGGTTCAGGCATTCTTCTGTATCGCGATCGCATTCGTCGGGGTCATGAACGTCATGCTCACCAACACAGCTCGCAGAAGTAATGAATTCGCGGTTCGCCTTTCCATGGGAGCACGACATTACCAACTCCTGGCCATGGTGCTCCTGGAGAGTTCGCTGCTCGGGGTCGTGGGCGCGCTGATTGGAGTTGCCTTGTCAGCGTCCATAGCTCCCTACGCGGGCCGGATGCTGCAATCCAAGATTAACGGTGTCAGTGCACTGCTGCCATACTACGGCCTCAAGGGTGTCATCTACCCGGTGCTGGTCTGCGGCTTGGCAGGGCTGATTGCTGGCGTCATGCCGGCCCTGAACGTCCGGAGGTTGGATGTACTCGCGTCGCTCAGAAACAATAACTGATCAGTGTCCAGCGGAGGCGGCCAATCGTGAAGTGGTGACCACTAAATGCCAAGCTTGTCGGGTCGAGAGGCGCCGTCGACCACCAGGGAGTCGCTTGATGAGTCAACTCGAACACCGCGTGTCGCAGACACGTGAAACCGTGAAACAAAATGCCGCTCCTGGCCATATGCAATGAGAAGGGGCACGTTTGGCCATCACCCGATCAAATGATACCGGTTCGCGCGATGCGCGTTGGTGTGGCCGGGAACTCCCCTATGCGGGTGGGCCTTCCCCCGCCATTTCAGTTCTAAAGTTCTAGTTAACAAGTCAGAAACAAGGAGAAGCTATGCGAAAGATACTGGCCTGCGCCGTCGCCTTCACCGTGTCGTCGGCGTATACGCTTATTGCTCAGAACGGCCGACCGGGGCCTCGGCCCAACGTGAGTTCCCTTACCACCTTTTACAACCAGATTGTGCCGCTTGTGGTGGTGGGAGACGGCTGGAGTCAGCGATTCGTCTTTCTAAATGTGGACGACAAGCTTCCCGTGGTAGGTACGCTTCAGTTTTACACGAAGGATGGCCAGCCTTGGCAAGTCCAGATGAAGGATCAGGGAACAGCTTCGATATTCTTGGTGAACCTTCAACCGGGACAAACTGCCTTGTTTGAGACGGTCGTTAGGACTACCAGCCAACAACTCGGATGGGCTTCCCTCCAATTGACCAGCCAAGGCATGGGTGATGTCTTTGGCCAGACGATCTTCCGCAAGCAGACGGCGGGATTGCCCGATTTCATGTGCTCCATGGTACTGAAAGGCTTGGGCTTCGCGAAGATGTCGGCATTCTTCGACAACACCGGCGGGAATTATACCGGGATGGGCATCCTGAGTGGAGAGATCTGCAGCGCTTGTCAGCCGACGCAATTCAAGGTAACCGTCAAGGGTCTCGATGGCAGCACCATTAGCCAGCGAACGATTACACAGAATCTCGGCGCGCTTTACTGGATGAATCTTGCGGCGGATTTTCCAGAGACTGCTGGGCGAATGGAGACGTTCACAGTCGAGATCGTCCAGCAGTACAGCACCATCCTGACGGGTGTCAGCCTGCAGTTCTCTGCTAACGGTGCCTTCACTGTGATCACTCCGTTCGAGCAATGAACTTTACGGGACGACGCCTCCGACTTCAGGTTTTCTCCGGCAAAGGGCCGCTGGAGGGGGCGGCCGAGCAGACCGCTGTGGTCCCGACGCCGTTACAGATCTGCGCTCGTAAATCCCGGCGACTACCGCGGTCTCGGTGGGAATCACCCTTGTTGAGACCCCGTTTCCATCGTGAATCCATCAGTCTTCATTTCTTCGTGATTGCGGACCCGACGAGGCATAGGTTCCAAGCACAGTTTTTCTTCGGGGCAGCAGTCGGCGGAACATCGGCCGCCCCCTTGGCATCTCGGGAGTTGGAGCCCGTCAATCAGCGCCTCGATGCTACTGGGGTCGCCTCATGGGCGCCACCGCCAAGGAGCAAATATTGCCTCCGATTGAAATACCCTTTCCAGAGAAGTTTGGAACGAGAGTCAACGTACCGGTTGCCGACGACAACCGATATGTTGCAACCCCCTCCATGGACCCCGAGTATGCGATCTTGCCGAGCGGGTCAAACGCTAGTATCCCTGTGTATTTAGATATTTGGAGGGGGGCGACCCGGCTATCGCCGTCAGTTCGCCTGACGCCTCATTCACCTGAAACGCTGCGGTCTTGCTCCCGCCCATTTCGGTGACGTATACAAATCTCCCTTTCGGGGCGATGGCGTGTGACCGGGGATTAAAGTCCAACTCAGTCGGCGAGTCAGGCAGTACAGAACGCTCGCCTGAGGTCGTGTCTATTTTGTGACCCGCGACGACATCTCTCCCCCCGATCATATGATCATATACAGGAACTTCCCGTTCGGCGCGACTACCAACGCTCTCGGGCTGGAACCAGGGGAAAACGGAGATTCCGGGAAGGGGGTCAGGGCACCTGTCGAGTTGTCGATCCGGTAGCCCAAGAGATCTTGAGAGCTTCCGGCTAATCCCCGGGCTCTTGTCATTTATCCACGCCTTCTCCGGCACTCCTGCAAGCACACTCGTCCTCGTCACTGAGACCTTGCAATATGGAAACTCCGGAAGAATCTCTCGGCGTCTGAAGTCGTGCGACCCCCTTGTGGGCCCGTAACGAGGAGCATGAAGGCTTTCGAGCCTGCTCGGTAATAGACTTTCCCCAGAAGCTCTCCGCCGGCTACTTGCCAAATGGATCCGTATCCCTTGGCTTGTTCTCCGGCAAAGGTAGCGCTGAATTCCAGCCCTGAGTAAGCGTCGTACGTGATTGGCGAAGAGCCAGTAATGGAGCCCTCAACCATCGCGATCGCCTTGTCACGCAACTTCTCAGCATATGCCCTCGTGCTGCCACTCTCGGGAGCGACGCTTGAGGTTATAACGGCAAAGGTGCGAGGGAGACCACCAAAGATAACTTGTGCGCTACCGTCCGCCGAGGTGGATGTTTTGCCGGCGCCTGGAGCCGTCACGCTATAAACCCCGTCCAGTGACTGAAAGTAAACCCACGCCTCTCCTAGCGTCCGTTCCCGACTGTTAGCGAACGCGACAGAGATCAGACATACGACGATTGCTGTGGTAGTGCCTATGACCGCCGCCGGCAAAGGCCGGATGCGGCCGACCGGCATAGGCCCGTAAGTTACGTGCACACGCCATGACACCTGAAAATATCTGGCCCATATCAGGGTTCCCACGATCGAAAGCGCGGCTGATCCCGCAAGATTCGTGAGGCCGGTGATTACATACAAACCCGTCCAGAAGAGCCAGGAAATCGCCAACAAGGCTCGGGCCAGTCCAGGCGCCGTTGGCCATCGATTGAGGAGCGCCACAGCAACAAAGACCGAGCATCCGGCTAGAGCGCCTCCTCCAATGACGCTGACCAGGAACCAAGAATGGGTCCAAATGAGATCTAAAGTAGGGACCCAGATGACAGTCAGGAGCGGCGAGACGAATAGTCCGATTAGGAGAACAATCAGCCATCCGCCAACACCTGCGAGAGGATCGCGCTGTTTGTGCGTCTGATCATCGGTTGCCACTGAGATGGGTAAGCGCGCTGGAGTCATAGGCTCCGAAGCAAGCGTCGTATGCCCGCGCGCACTTGGAGCAAGCACAAACCCAAACGTGCCGTCGTTTAACATGGCTTGCATCCATTCGCGCCCTTCTACAGTAGTGGGTTCATCAAGTTGGAGGTCTACTCCCTTGGGAATGCGAGCCAAAACAGACGATTCCAGATCACGAGCCGAAAAGATCTGGAGCATGTCATCAACCGTCGTGACTATCTTTTGCATTGACTTTCCTTTAGACAACGCTTTTCGCGCATGGATTAGGCCGGGTTAGCGCAAGTTTGCCATTGCATAGATCCCGTACGGATCTTGACCCAGTATTTCCACTTTGGCCTCCTTCGCATGATCGGTTGTACGTCCAATCGCCGTGTTGCCGGCATCTTTCCCCTCTGCTGCCCGATTCGACCCCGCCAACCAGAGAAGCACCGCCCAGTCGCCTCCGGGTAAGGAACACTTAGAGACTCTTCAATTGGTTGTTCACACAAGGCCCTTTATCACGTTGGAAGAAGGGCGTCCGACGATCCCAGGAATCCAGGATTACTGGAGTCGCCTCATAGGCGCCACCGCCAAGGAGCAAATATTACCTCCGAATGATAGACCCCTTCCAGAGAAGTTTGGAACGGGAGTCAACGTACCGGTTGCTGGCGACAACCGATATGTAGCAACGCCCTCCACCGACCCCGAGTACATGATCTTGCCAAGCGGATCAAACGCTAATATCCCTCCGTACTCTGATATCCGAAAAGGCGATCCCGCTACCGGCGTCAATTGTCCAGTAGCCGAATTCACTTTGAACCCGGCAATCTTCCCGCCCAACTCGGTAATGTAAAGGAATCTTCCCTGGGGATCGATGGTGAGCGAGTCAGGGTTAAACTCTAACTCAACAGGGGAATCTGGAAGTACCGAAACTTCACCTGATGTCGTGTCGATCTTGTAACCAGTGACAACGTCTTGTCCACCGATCGTATACAGGAATTCTCCGTTGGGCGCAACTACGATTGCTCTCGGACTTGAGCCGGGGGAAAACGGTGAATCCGGAAGCGGTGACAGGGCACCTGTCGATTTGTCGATCCGGTAGCCCAAAAGGTCTTGGCCCGCATACAGGAAGTTGCCACTCGGGTCAACGGCGATCGCCCACCCTGCCCCTCCAGCAGGGTACGGAGAGCCAGGAAGAGCCGTAAGTGCACCGGTATCACCTGCAATCCGAAACCCCGTCAATTCAGGCGGGTGATCCGACGAACTCTCGTTCAGTACATACAGAAACTTGCCATTGGGTTCAACGACTACCCCGATGGGACTAGACGATCCTGATGGAAACGGAGAGCCCGAAATATCATTAAGGGTGCCTGCGGTTACATCGGCCGCGTAAGCTGAAATGTTATTGGATTTGCTATTCGCGACGTATGCGAATCGACCAAAGGGGTCGATCGCGACGGCTTTCGGCTCCGTTCCAGCAGGAAATGGCGATCCCTTGATGCCCATCAATTCGCCGCTTCTTGGATAGACTCGATATGCTGAAACCTTGTTCTCATCACAATTCGTGACGTAAACAAGTTGGCCTGGAGATGAAAGCTGCTCACTCCTGTCATGCGTTTTGATCTCACCCTCAAGCGGAGCCAGCCCTACATCAACCCAAGGCAGTTTCTGTTTGCCGGCAGCCCGCCATTGGCTTAGTAGAGTCTCTGTTTCTTTAAGCTCACGTGGGGTGAGGAGCGTTCGAACGCGGTCGCGGCCTTCCACGTACTCTTTATTTGTATCGAAGTACTGAGAGCTGATATCGTAGTAAATATACGACCGCACGAGGTTGCGAGACACGGCCTCTCCAACTGGCTGGCCCCTGTCGCTGTCGGGGCGTTCGTATAGAGACGCCGCAAACGGCCATTGACCCTGTTCGCCCCGCTCGGCCGCCGAGATGCGGAGCCGTGCCGCCCGAACCGGGTCCGATGGAATACCAAGGACCCCGGATTGAAGAACGTCCGCAAGAAGCGCCTCATCGAAGGGGCTTTCGCGCCCCTCGGCACGCAATTGCTCAGCATACTTCAAATACACTTTCTCTGCTTCACCATAGTCTGCGGAAATGAGGCTGCCGCCCGCAAAGATCTCCGCGAGATCCCTTGTCGCGAAGGCGTTCCCGAGATCCGATGCCTTTCGGTACCACTTGATGCTCTCGGGAATGTCTTGCGTGACCACTTCACCCTTTTTGTACTCGTCGGCAATTTTCGAATAAAGGCGTGCGAGACTAAACCGAGCGTAGTTCCCTGAGGTCGGGTCTTTGACCGCCTTTAGGTACCACGCTTCCGCCTGGGTATAATCCAGGGCGACCCCCTTGGCTTCTCCGTAGCTCTCTGCCAACTCCATCTGAGCCAGCGCATGCCCAGCATCGGCCGCTCTACGAAGCCACGACATTCCCATCTCCTCGTTCTTCGCAGTGCCTTTTGAACCGTTGCGATACTCGATGCTAAGAGCGTACATGGAGTCGGCGTCCCCGAGATCAGCGCCTCGCCGGGTCCATCTAAGCGCCTCGGCTTCGTTCTTTGGAGTCCCCTGTCCGGACGAGCATAATCTGGTCATTATCTGGATTGCTCTCAGATCTCCCTGCTCTGCTGCCGGGCGGATGAGCGAAAGTGCACCTCGGTAATCTGCCTGCACCTTCGGCGGTGAAGTCTTCCTCGCGGTAACGGCAGCCTCCAATTTTGCCGCGGCGGCTTCATCCTTGCTTTTGGCGCCGTATTTCAGCCAGTTCGCAAGCGCGGTCATAGCCTCAATGTCGCCCTGATCCGCGGCCATTCGGTTGTAACGTGCAGCGTCAGCTTGGTTCTTGGTCGTACCTTCGCCACGATTCAACATGGCGGCTGCGAGGGTTTGCGCAAATGCGTTACCCAAGTTCGACAGCCGGCGCGCCTCAGCGAGCGCCTTGACGTCCTCTTTTCGCAGATACAGTGTTACAAGCGATCGTGCGGCGTCAGCATCTGCATTTGGAGTCTGCTTATCCGTCGCGGCTGCGGGCCTCACAGGGGAAGATTGCTTGCGAACTGGCGGGTTCGTGGCAGATTGCGGGCCGCCCAGTGCGGTTGCTGAACTCAAGATCACTAAGGCACAAAAAGCGAATGATATCGCGAGCCTCAAAACACAAACAGGAAACCAACGGCGTGAAAGCAACACAGCATTCTCCTCTTCTGTTCCAACACCAAGGGTCGCACCAAGTCAGCCATCATCACTGTGGCTTCTTTCCCGCCAGCAGTGCCCGAACGTCGTCGGGCAACTCGTATCGGTCTCTCGAAATTGACGCGTTCCAGTCGACTTGTTCGATCGTGGTTGTAATCGGCTGCCGCCCGCCCACTCTCTCGATCATCTGATGGGGCACGAGTACATCACGCTCCTTTCGGTAGTCGCCGAGTAGCAGCTCCCAGGGCATCTCGCCGAACTCTAGCGGGGCCTTGGTTGCGGGATCGGTCTTCGGCACCTTTAAGATCATCGCTGTCTTAACGAGCAGGCCAGACTGCTTGTCATAGTACTTCGTTACGCGCAGGCCTCCTGTTATGCCGAGACCGTCTTTGACGGTGAGTTCGAGCCTGTAACACTCGCAGCCGTTCACGTTCTCGACAGCTACTGTTTCAGCCTTCGAAAAAAGATCGCGCCAACCAGCATCCGCATTAAATCGCGCGAGCAGCAGGGCGAGATCCTTTTCACCGTATTCTCTCAATCTTCCTTGTCCGCTCCCTAAACTTGCTAGAGGCCCGCTCTTCTGCCACGCGACTTCGCCGTTCGTGCCCCGCACGGTCTGAAGGAGACCAAAGGAAACAATCTCCAGCGAATTGGTGGGGGCGGCGTGATCGGACGTGAACCTGCCATCGGCAGGTCCGCTCCCAACCTTAACCGTGCCCTCCAAATGTTGCGTGTGCAACCTGCCATATGCAGCCTTGCCTCCCGTCACGTCGACGTACTTGTCGAGGATTGCCTCGGCGCTCGGAAGCACTTCATACTCAGATCGAAGCTGCTTCTTCTCTTGACCAGAGACGCGCCAACAGAAGGTGGCGCTCAGGAGTGCAAAGACAATGACGAGCCCTATACGCTTCGTCTGATGAATCGTCATCCATTGAGACATTTGTGTTTACCTCCGGAGCCGGCCGACGTCGATGGCGTATCACTCATGCCCACCACGCTGGCGTAGCAGTCCCGCGACATCCTTGGCCTTCTCGCCCCCCTGGGTGAGGGCTACGTGCAGTGGCGTGCCATTTTTTGACGTGGCATTAATGTCGGCCTTGTTGGCCAGAAGAAGTTCCGCCACTTCCTTGGAGCCGTTAGCGGCCGCCACATGCAGGGGGGTGTCGCCATCGTTGCTTTTGGCATTGACGTCTGCATTATTGGCCAATAGCAATTCCGCTACGGCAGATGGTGATTTTCCCTCGCGGGAGTTCTTATCAATCGCGGCCGCCACGTGCAATGGGGTAAAGCCGTCCTTATTCTTGGCATTTGGATCGGCATTATTAGTAAGAAGGAGTTTCGCAACGTCCCGGCGACCTTCATATGCAGCCATATGCAATGGCGTATTCCCATCGCGGTCTTTCGCGTTCACGTCCGCTTTGTTGCGAAGCAGTGTTTGTGCCATGCCGCTCTGGTTCCCCACAACTGCGGCCAAAGGAGTCCGTCCAGCGTTGTTCTTGGCGTTGACGTCTGCCTTGTTGGCGAGAAGCAATTGCACAACGGCACTGTGGTCGGAAACCGCCGCCCGATAGAGTGCAGTCTCGCCATCGCCGCCCCACGCATTCACGTCGGCGTGATTGGTCAGCAACACTTGGACAACTTCCTTATAGCCTCCCGCCGCCGCTCGAATCAAGGGCGTATCGCCATCATTGGCTTCCGCATTGACATCTGCTTTATTAGCCAGGAGAACGTTCGCGACTTCAAGGTTGCCCGATTCCGCCGCGTGGTACAAGGGGGTCTCGCCGTTGTTGTTCTTGGCGTTGACATCGGCCTTGCTGGTTGCCAACAACTGCGCAATTTCCTTCTTGCCACCGGCCGCGGCCCAATGCAGAGGCGTATCGCCGTTCTTGTCCTTGGCGTTAATGTCGGCTTTATTCGCGATAAAGGTCTCGGCAAAGTCCTTCCCGCCTCCGCGCGCAACGATGTGCAAGGGAGTCACACCGTCATTGTTCTTGGCGTTAATGTCGGCTTTGTTCGCAATAAGGATCTCGGCGAAACTCTTGCCACCTGCCCGCGCCGCGTTGTGCAATGGTGTCATTCCGTCGTTGTTCTTAGCATTTACATCTGCCTTCTTCGCAATCAGTAATTGGCCAACATTCGCATGGTCACGATCAGCCGCCCAATGTAAGGGTGTATCGCCATCGCTGTCCTTGACGTTTACGTCGGCCTTGTTGGCTATAAGCAACGCGGCTACATCCTTGTAGCCTTCATGCAACGCCGCATAGAATCGCTCGTCAACCTTCGGGTCCCCGATCCTGGCAAACATGAGACGTTCGCCCACCCATTTGCTGTCATGGCCCGCGGCTAGATGCAGAGGTGTCCTGCCGCTTTCGTCCTTGGCGTTCACGTCTGGCTTGCTTGCCATCAGCAATCCGGCTGACTCCGTATGGCCATAACTAGCCGCTGTGTGCAGAGCCGTGGTTCCAGATGTGTCTTTCGCATTGACATCGGCCCTGTTGACTAGTAGCAACTGGACGGTGTCCCTGTAGTTACCAATTGTCGCCTTGAGCAAAGCGGTAGTCCCGTCGTTGTCAGTGGCGTTGACATTGGCTTTGTTGGCTAGAAGAAATTGCACGACATCCTTGTTGCCATTGGCCGCGGCAATATGTAGCGGCGTGTTGCCCTGATTATCCTTAGCATCGACTTGGGCGTTGTGGGCTAGGAGCGACTCGGCAACGCTCTTGTTGGCCGCCTTGTGCAATAGAGTTGCGCCGCTGTTGTCTTTCGCGTTGATATCGGCATGGTTGGCCAGAAGCAAATTGAGCACGTCGGTGTTGCCGTTGGCCGCCGCCCAGTGTAGAGGTGTATTTCCATCGTTATCCCTGGCGTTGACGTCCGCCTTGTTGGCCAAGAGCAATTCGGCGACATCCTTTGCGCCGTCGGGCTTATTCCCGGAGGCGAAGCGTACCCGGAAACTGTCGTCGCTGGCCGCCGCCGCCCAATGCAAAGGCGTGTCGCCGTTTTGGTCCTTAGCGTTGACATCAACATTGTTCGCTAGGAGGAATTGCACGACATCCTTGTGGCGACCGCTGGCAGCGAAGTGCAAGGGCGTTCGGCCCCCGTCGTCTTTGCTAGAGATCAAACGTGGATTCCTGGTGAGGAGTTGCTTGATCTTCGCGATGTCACCTTGCTCTGCCGCATCGTGGATGTCGCCGCAGAACGCGGGAAGACCGCAAACCAGCGCGAGGAGGATTACGGCGAACCGGCCGAAGAAGAAATGAACGTGCGGCGTGGTTCCCAACTTCCTTGAAATTCGTCGATCTCGGCCCGATCTGTGCATATTCCCGTTCGATACGCAATCTGTTGGTTTGGCCGTCGTCCAGAGGCGGTCGTTTGAGGGCGATTGTCCTCCCCTGTGACTTCGCGGCGAATAAGTCTTGATGGGCCAGTCGTCCCTACCTGCTTGCTTGGATTCCGAACGCGCCAGCAAGGGTCGTGCCCGAACCGCCAAATCAGGCGACACCGGGCCACAGTGTCTTTCGCTTTTGGTCGTACTGCCGGGAATTTCCATCTCGCTTTCCTTTCGCTAGTCTTCCGCCAAGATCTGTTTTGGTTTCAGGAGCTTCTGGTACGAAAGTATACATCTACCACTATGCCAAAGGCATCGGTACCGCTTCAGGCGGTACCGCTTCAGGCTGTGTATTCCCGTCACAATGAATAACGCGCAACAGATCGGCGTTTCGCGCCACACCAAGCGAACCATACCCCTGGCCCGGCCAGCGTTCATCTCCGTAAAGTGTTAGGATTATTGATCCGGTGACGCTATGTGGCAAGCAACGGGACCCTCGGCAGTTTGTCCCCGACCTCGCTATTTCTGCCGAGAATTGCTGGAACTGGCCTGGCAATCCCTGCGGGCGTCGCAGGCATTCCGGTCGTACCACCCGCAAGAGCCTACAATACAGCTAACCCCTTTCTGGTTGCGTTGCTCGTATGGCGACGACGCCTTCCTGCGGCGGAAGCGCATCCGGCCTTTGGCTCCGCTCGGGGTTTGGCAGCGCGAGATGGTGAGCGGCAATGTCATGTGAGGATGCCGATTTTGGTAAGCCGCAGTTGCGGGGAGAGGTAACGCGCCTTCTAATGGCAATGCGGAACGGCGAGCCAGACGCTGAAGCAAAACTATTTCCTTTGGTCTATGACGAGTTGCGAAAGCGGGCAGCTAGCTATTTGCGGAGCGAGCGGCGCGACCACACTTTACAGGCTACGGCTTTGGTGCACGAGGCATACCTGCGATTGGTGGACCAGCATACGCCATGGCAGAGTCGCGCGCACTTCTTTGGAGTAGCAGCGCACTTAATGCGTCGCATCTTGGTTGATTACGCTCGTGCGCATAACGCGGAAATGCGCGGCGGTGGATACGAGAAAATTTCGCTGAACGAGGGACTGCGCCTGTCCGATGCCGAATCCCCACAGTTTCTCGATCTGAACGCTGCTCTGACCCGCTTTGAAGCGCACGACGGAAGGCGCGCACGGGTCGTGGAGTTGCTCTTTTTTGGGGGGCTCACAATTCCCGAGGCTGCGGACATGCTTGGCGTCGCACCCAGGACTGTGGTTCGCGACTGGGCCGTGGCACGGGCATGGTTGAATCGTGAACTCAGCGGCGGGGTGGCCGGATGACGCCGGGTCAGTGGGAAAGGGTCAATGAAGTTTTCGGAGTTGCGCGTGAGAGGGGCGCCTCGGAACGCGAAGCGTTCGTATTGGAGTCGTGCGCGGATGATGGCGAGGTCCTTGCCGAAGTCATGTCGCTGCTTCAGAACAGTTCGACACCGTTGCCCAATCCAATCGCTCCGATGGCCTCACGAACTGCCCTGCTCAAAGACCGTTATCGAGTGGAGCGGGAACTGGATGAACCGGGAGGGCTGAGCGTAGTTTACCTGGCGAGGGACGAACTGTTTGATGGCCGCCCTGTGGTGGTCAAGATGCCCCTGCTTCTTGGTGAAGCTTGGCCGGTCTCGACGTTTGAGAGGGAGATGAAGGCCCTTGCCCGCATTGATCATCCAGGGGTCGTGGGTGCATTGGACAGCGGCGTCGCAACAGACGGGCGACGGTTCTTGGTAATGCGGTATGTTGAGGGCGAATCGTTACGTCACGCGCTCACTCCCGAAGGGACGCAACTCGGACTTGAACGAGCAGCTTCGATCGCAGAACAGATCGGACACGCGCTAGCAGCAGCGCATACGAGCGGCGTTATCCACCGCGACCTAAAGCCCGCAAACATCATGCTGCAGTCGCTCCCCGGCGGGATCGAGCACGTTTGCATCATCGATTTCGGAATTGCGACCATCCGCGACGCGCAGAACAAAAGCACAGTTGTGCATACGCAGCTTGCCGGAAGCCTATTGTATATGGCGCCAGAGCAACTGGAGGGCGAGGTCAGCGTCGCAACGGATGTGTACGCGTTTGGCGTGGTGATGTACGAGATGCTGACGGGCCGTAAACCTTTCCAAGCCGAAAACCAGATCCAACTGCAATCGTTACAGAAGACAGGTGTTCCGGTTAAACCCTCCGCATTGCGGCCAGAATTATCTGCGAGTGCTGAACGCCTGATCCTAAACGCGCTGGCATACCGCCCCAAAGATCGGCCGAAAGCCGCTGGGGTTTTCGGGGAGGAGTTGGCGAAAGCCCTGCGGTCGTCTGCGATTCTGACCTTGACGCCGACGCGGCGGTGGGCCATGGTTACCGCGGTGGCCGGTTCGGTTGGAGCCGCTGGTTTGGCCGCTACAGCATGGCGGCTGATGCACTCAAGTACGCCGAGTCTGGACCTCAGCTACTCCATCCTCTTGCAGCCCACGCAGAATGGCGTACCAGTCGGTTTTCCCGAACTGGCCCGCCTCGGTCGCCCGATGAGGCCCACAGACAGTTTCGTACTCCTGATCCGAACGACCCGTCCCGGTCACATCTACGTTCTGAGCGAAGAACAAGGCAAAGACGGCCTAAATACTTTATTTCCAGCGCCGTGGATGTACCAGGGATCGTCCTGGCTGGACGCGAGTAAGCAGAAACGAATCCCGGAGACGACTTGGCTTCAATTCGATTCTCCATCCGCAGTTTTCGTGTTGTGGCTCGTGTGGTCGGAGACACCGCTGGAAGAGATCGAGAAACTGCGGATGTGGATCAATGAACGGGATCGCGGTGCCGTCGGGAAGGAGGATGAGCGACAACACGTTCGGCGGATCTTGGCGGAAGCGGCCGTCGTCGCACCCTCAGTCGTAGGCGACCACACCGAAGAAACGATGCACGTGGCGCAAAGGCGATTTGCCTGGAAGGTCCGGCTGGAAACCAAGGCACAACAGGCCCGAAGGTCGGATGGCGCGAATTCCTGCGAGATGCCGCGCTATATGGTGTAGGAGGTAAGCGGAGTGCCGATGAAGGTCGCGATGTGGTTGGCGTTGGCCGCTCTGTTGGTTGCAGCCCAACAAGACGATGCCTCCCGACAGATTTGGGACAACTACTTCGGCGCCAGCCGGCTGCCTTCGAAGACCGCTCCTTCTTCAGCGCCCGCGCCGCGACCGGCGCCGCAATACCGAAGGGTCTCGCAGCCGCCGACTTCGAAACAAGTCGGCAAAGCGGCGAACGCGGCACTGACACAAAACGCTCGGGGCGCGGCGTTGGGTGTCACAATCTGGAAAATGGAGTCGCCCGTCGGCGGCGATGGAGCCCGCCTACTGGTGCAGGAAGGCGCTGGGCGGGGCCGGACGGAATACATACCCCATCGTTTGGAGGCTGGCACAACGCTGCGGGAGGGAGACCTTGTTCGGCTGGCGATTGAAACGCCATCCGATGGGTGGTTGTATGTGATTGATCAGGAGGTGCACACCGGCGATAACGTTGGCCCACCCTATTTGATCTTCCCAACAACGGGGTCGCGCAACGGTGACAATCGCGTGGGTGCGGCTCGTCTGGTTGAGATTCCGGCGCGCGAGGACAAGGTCAATGTCTTTACGATACGGCCTACGGTGTCGGGCGAACGGGGTGAGAGGCTGACTATCTTATTTACGCCGCAGCCAATTCCGGGCATCACACCGATGGCGGGGCCTCAGGAACTGAATCGGGCGACGTTCGAGTCGTGGATGACACAATTTCGATCCGATTCGGAACACTTCGAACTGGTGGATGGGCTCGGACAGAGTTGGAGCATCGCCGAAAAGACCTCGGGCGAGCAGGGCCGCCCGCTGACGTTGGATGACCCCGCGCCGCAAACAGTATTCGTTTTCCCTGAAAAGGCCGGTAAGCCAGTCCTGGCAACCGTGCTCTTGAGGGTGGCGGGATGAGTGTCGAAAGCCTCAAAGGACGGGCTTGGGAGTGTGGCCCGCTCGGCGGGCCCGGCATGTTCCATGTGGCAGGGCGTGTTTCTGCTTCCGATGTTCTGCCGTTTTATGGCGAAGAGACCTATGAGGCTTCTGCGCGCTATTCAATCAGGTTCTATCCGCGCAGGCCACGAAATGTTACTTTTCATAAGGCGTACGATTGATCCTGGACGGGTCACAAGGAGGTCCAATGCTGCGATACTGCAATTTCCGAGTGCTGTTCTTGTGCCTATCCGGCATTACGGCGTCGTGCCAAGTTTGGGCGGCTGACGTGACCGGAAATGTGGCAAAAATTGACTCTGTTGCAAAGACGATCAGCCTCGTGGTGCTTCGGGAATACCGGCTCTTGCCGCCGAAGCCTGCCGAGTCCTCGGTCATCGTGAAACCGGCGACAAGGTTCTGGCGGGTCTCCCTTGGCGAGGCCGATGGGTGGCGAGTCAAGGTTGAAGCCGATGCATCGCGGGTCACGATGCGGCCAGAGAAGGCCGTAGACATGAAGTTTGATGACGTTGCTGTCGGAGACCGCATCCTAGTCTTAGGGACTCGTGCAGGAGAGAAGATTTCAGCAGACACGATCGTTGATGAAGGGCCGAGTTTTCCTGCAGTTCATGACGCCTCCGACGATAGTTGCGCTTTTGGGGTGTACGGTAATTGTCATGTGGGCAAAGGGACGTTCTTTGTGGCCGGCCTTTCCGTCAATTTCAAGGAAACCGGAAAAGCCGAGCACAACATCACGATAGCTTGCCGGAACTTCGTTGCCGAGAGGAACACGATCGGCAATCAGGTGTGTCTACACTACGGGCAGCAGCCGGCTTATGGTTATAGTGCCTATTACTGTGTGAAGTCCACCGACACTAAGGCGATTCAGGCTATCGATGACGCGGTGCGGGCGGTTCAACAACCCTGCGCCATAGCCCTCAATAGGGAGGCCGAGGCGGCCGCCAATGAACGGAAGGTGGCCGCAGAGGAAGCGGAACGACGGGCGTTAGAAGGCGAACGAGAGCGGCAGGCAGCGGCCGCAAAACGCGCAACCGAATTCCATGACGGAATGGTGCTCGCCTTGCGTGCCGCCGAAGAGCCCGATCCCTTTGCAAGCATTCGCGGCGATTTCGACCTCAGCGGCTCTGACAGCCGCCAGTGGAAGACGAGCATGCAACTGCCTGATGCCGAGAAATGCGCCTTGCTCAAGACTGCCGCGTCGACTCCCACGGCCGCTTCTGCCTGGACGTTCGGCTGCCTATTCCGCGCCTCCAGCGACGGCTACGAACGCATGGTGAAGTCGGTACAATCGATACTCAAACTTCCGTACCTTCCCGACGAAAAAGCGGTAAACATCAACCAGGTCTTCTTCGCCGACGCTTCGAAGCCGGCATCGAGGCTTTTCGTTGCGAAGATAAACGCAGCCACCGTTGGTATCTCGGTTGTCGCGGTGCGAGTCGCAGGAGTTGCACCCAACGCTGTAAGTCCGGACGCATTCGCGAAGGTGCCCACCATGCTACCCACCGAGCCGACTGTCCCGGAGGGAGTTGCAAAGGTTCCCTCCGGCCAAATTCAACCTGCGGCAACCGCTGCGGAGTGCGAAGCATACCAAAAAGGGGTGAGAGAGCGAGCCTCAGGAGAAGAAGCAGTCCGCCGGTTAGGGACGGAGTTGAGCGGGCTGCAAATGAGCTATCAGAATGCCATGCAACAAGCTCTCGAATCCGATCAACGAGCGAGTGTCAGTTGCTCAGCCGGAGGGGGTGGCCTGGTTGGAGGAATCAACGCCATGGGGTGTAGCGCTGCGAGGCTTACGTCCCAACAGAAACGGGCTGAGGCACAGAGTTTGCAGTTGCAGATCAATCAGAAGCAGTCTCAAATCACCAGTGCCCAAACCAGTCTGATTACTTCTGCCCCTTCCGCTCTGCCTCCAGGTTGTCGCACCGATGGTACCATGATCATCGCCACGCCGGGTTCTTCCTCCACGGGGTCTGCCGCATCGGTCGAGCCAACCGTCCACGATGTGGTCGAGAAGATTCGCGCCGGCGACCATGCGGCCATGCCGCCCGCGCAGAGCGTAACGGTGAACGCGCTGGCGGTTTCCGGCCAGACCACGATGACCGTCAAGAACTCGACTGCCTACGAACTGTCCGTCTTCTTCGACGGTCCAGTTTCGACGAAGTTAACGATCATGCCGGGCGCCTCGCAGGACGTGGATCTAGCGCCCGGAACCTTTCATGTCGCCGGTCGCGTTACCGCCGCCGACGTTATTCCGTTTTATGGGGAGGAAACGTACAGCAGCTCGGCTCGCTACTCGGTAACGTTTTACATTGTGCCGTAATGAGCGGTTCCTGGTTGGTGCGTTGCCAGAGGAGGTCTTCATGTTGACCCATATGTCGATTACGAAACACTGCCGTTTGCTGCGTCACCGAAGAGGCATTGATCAGATATCACTACAGACGGTCTGCCGCACATTGGTCTTTCCAGTGGCCGCCATGCTTTGTACTGCGGTTGCGCTCGGGCAGACTGGTTCTGCCCCTCCGTCCGATATGGGGAGCGCACGGGTGAGCTTCAGGGTTAAGGGATCCCAGACCGCAAGTAAGGCTGTCGGCGTAGTGACGGTGGGTGGGTCGTCGGTTTCCTATGCCGAAGTGAACGGTAAGACGACTCCCACACTTACATGTGCGGATTTCCTCGCTGGCGCCTCGGTGAGGAAAGACAACGCCGGCTCCGCTCTAATAATCCCCGCTAGCTGGGGGTCGCGTGCCTTGTGGGCCGACGCCTCCGAAGGCCTTTCGCCTGAAGGCATACTAGAAAGAATCAAAGCGGAGTGCGCGACACCTGGTTCTTCCGCCGATCTCGCGTTCTCGAACGGTGTGACCTATCAGATCGCGTGGATGGAGCACGGGCAGGGTCGCGGCCGTCTCAAGCGCTCCGATGGCAGCGTTTCAGTCAGCCGGTTCAATATTCGTTTTTCCGACAAAACGTACTCGGCACGAGACCTGAACTATTCATGTTCAAACGTGGACTCTGTCAACCAACGTAGCACGCGCGAATGCAGGGATTGTTTGGCAACATCCACGGACGGGTACGGATTCAAATCGGCAGATAAGACCGTGTCAAATACCGCTATCCTTCAGGGTCTGAAAAATGCTTGCGCGCTTCAGGAAGCCGGCCACAAGAAGGAGTTGGAAGAGGAGGCACGAAGAGAGGCCGTTCGCCAGCAGGAGGAGGCCCGAAGAGAGGCCATTCGTCAGCAGGAGGAAGCCCGGCGGCGAGCGGAAGAGGCTGTCAGGCGCGTTGCGGAATTCCGGGATACTATCCGGTCTGCGGTGCGTTCGGCGGAAGAATCGGAACCCTTTTCGAACATCCGTTCCCGCCTCGATCCGATCGGGCCTGGCGGTTTTTATTGGGAGCCGAGTCTTAAGCTTCCGGGTGCCGACAAGTGTGCCCTGCTAAATGCTCCGGCATCGATGGGATCAAATGTTCCAGTCTGGGCGTTCGCCTGCATTTACACTTCGGGTTGGCCTTCGCCATCTGACTTCGGCGAAGAATCGATGGCCAAGTCTGTGGAGGCGGCCCTTGGGGTGCCATATCGCACGGACGAAGGCGCCAAAATTAAGCAGGTGGTCTTTTCAGATCCCGCGAAGCCGAATTGGCGCCTGTACGTGGCTCGGACCGACGCGAGTACAGTGGGAGTCTCGATTGTGGCGGCACAGATTTCCGCGCTAAGGTCTACGGCCGCAACCGTGCAATGGTTCGCGCCGGCGATGATGCTCGTGTCCCATCCTACCTGTCAGGAATATAAGAAGCGAGAAGATGATAGGACCCGCCGTGTCGAAGACGTGAAGACGCTCTCATCTGATCTGAATCTGCTCTCGTCTGAGCTAAATCTCCTGGTAATGCAGTACCAGAATGCCATCGCCCAGGCAAACCAGGCTGCACAATCGGCGAACATCAGTTGTCCCGCTGCATCCAATAGCGGCCTCGGAGTAATCAACGCGATGGGGTGCATCGCTGCCCGAACGAATTACGAGACGAATCGGCTTCAAGCGCAAAGCCTGGGTTCCCAAATCACGCAAAAGCAATCGCAAAGCGCGCAAAAACAATCCCAGATGATCAGCGCACAAACAAGCCTTGTTACCCTCCCGCCTTCTGTGCTTCCCACCGGCTGCCGCACCGACGGCACCGCAATCATCGCCGTGCCTTCCTCCGCGAAGCCGACGACGTCGGTCAGCGCGCCGGGCTATGCCACTGCGGCCGGTTCGTCCTCTGTGGTTTCGAATGTCTCGGCGGAACCGACTGTCCACGATGTGGTTGACAAGATCCGTTCCGGAGACCATGGCCCCATGCCCGTCGCGCAACGTTCGGGGGGTGCAGGAGTGCCGGGTCGAACGACAATGACGATCAGGAACTCCACGGCCTACGAACTGTCCGTTTTCTTTGACGGTCCGGTTTCGACGAAAATCACGCTGCGGCCGGGTGCAGTTCAGGATGTGGACCTGGCACCGGGCCTATTCCATGTAGCAGGGCGTGTTTCTGCTTCCGATGTTCTGCCGTTTTATGGCGAAGAGACGTATGAGGCCTCTGCGCGGTATTCGGTGAGGTTCTATATTGGGCAGTGAGAAGGAGATTCGATCAATGGAATCGCACCCGCATGCTGTAAGCCAGGAGTTTCAGGCGTCGATCCGGAAGACGGCTGGGATCGCAGGACCAATGGCGCGCACCTTTCCGCATTGGATTTTGCTGGGAGGCCTCCTCCTGTTGGGACAATTGCGCGTGTCCGGACAAATCGGCGGCGCGACAACTATTGGGCCGCCGCGAACGACGCCGGGGCCTCACTGGTGGGACTTTGTTTATAGTCCTGCGTTTCCGCCCGAAGCGCGTCGGGCACTCGTGCCGCTATATCAAAGGATGGATGAGATCTCTCAGCAACTAGCTATCGGCGCGAGGATGAATGCGCAAGAACTGGCGGATGCGATTCTCGGAGCGATGGGAGGAGCGGCGGAGAGCAGGGCCGGAGGAGTAGTTCGGCAATCCGCGACCGGTCGTCCGTCTGGTTCCTCTTCGCCACCCGATGCGTCTCCGGACCTGGACGATCTCGGCACCTTGATCCTCGAACTTCGCAGCACGGGTCTCCGCATTTCGGAGCTTCGTCGGCAATATAATGTGGAGACCACTATTGGCCCAGCCTCGAAGCCCCTCGACACGCGACGTTTGTTTCAACCTGACCCTTCACAGATCAAGAAGTGGATTGCCGAAGTGCAATCGGCAACCTCAATCACCGGCTCAACGGTGCCAAGTACGGACAAGCCACCGGGCAGTTCCGCCGGGCAGACCTTCAACGTAAATACACTGACCCCAGCCGAGCAGGCGGCACGGCAGAAGAACGAGCAGATCGTCGCGAACGAGACGCTGAAGCGCTCCGGTCAGGGTTCAACGGGCCGGCGCGTGGACCAACAACCGAGCACTATCGAGGGATCATGGACTGTGGCAGACTCGTCCAATAGCTGCGGCTCCGGGGGCCCCAGCGGTTACAAAATCGTGCGTCAAGGCGCAAGCACCTTTGCGTTTGCAGAAGGTGGCCCCCCAATTACTTTGACCGGTCCAGGGAAGTACGCCTGGCACTTTCGCCAATCCGAGACAAGCGCAGATGTCGGATGGGCTACCGATATGACACTCACGCTCGTGGACAACGATATATTGCAGATCGATGGTCAGGCGCAGGTCCTCGCTTCACAAGCCGACAGCCAACCTGGGCCGTGCATCCTCCACTTCACTCTAAGGCGTACCAAATGACTGGGGGCTTTGCGGTAAGTGAATCCACCTCCTCACGTGTCGCCGAAGAGCCCGATCTGGGGAATCTGGGGACACCTCGACCTCAACGGCTCTGGCATGCACCTGTGGAAAACCGGTCTTCCGTCATCGGATGCCGAGAAGCGCCGCCTCTCGCAACTGAAATTCGTAGTCTGCACCATAAGGGTTTGGAGGTTGTATGACGGTTCGAAATCTTCGAAATCTAGCAACAGTTGTGACCGCAGCGTTGGCCTTTACGATGACATTGTCTGCCCAGACATCTGCTGTTAGTGGGAGTGTCAACGAACTGGGCGGTCGGCCCGTGCAAGACGCCATGATCAAAATCGTTCGCACGGATATCAAACAGGAGTTTCAGGTCAAAACGAACAAGGAAGGCCATTACACTTTCACAGGCTTGCCGCTCGGGACGTATGATCTTTCGTGCTTTGTACACGGCAAAGAGATAGACAAGGTCGAAAACATCAGAACCCGTACACTGGATCCTCTCGTGGTGGACTTCGATATGTTGACAACGGCTACGGAGTCGATCAATCCGTCGCCTTGGAAACCAGCGAGTTCAGCACTCTTTAAGCTCTTCCTGCACGATACACCGATGTTGGGTGCGAAGGCAGCTCCGATCACTATCGTGGAATTCACGGATTATCAGTGCCCATTCTGCCAACGTTTCCAGAGGCGCGTATTCGGGGATTTGAAGAAGAACTACATCGATACGGGCTTGGTGCGATATTACAGCCGCGATCTTCCGTTGGATTCAATCCACCCGAGTGCTAGTCGCGCTGCGGAGGGGGCACGCTGCGCGGGCGAACAGGGACAATTCTGGGCCATTCGCGAAATCTTCGCTGCTCACCCCCACAATCTGGCGATCGAGAACCTCTTGGCAGACGCCAGGCAACTTAACATTGACGTGCCTGAGTTCCGTTCGTGCGTGCAAGCGCAAAAATACAAAAATGGAGTGCAGGCCGACGTGCTGGAAGCAATTAGAATCGGCGTTGAGGCCACGCCCTCCTTCATCATCGGCCTGAGTACCCCTGACGGCGTCGAGGGCGAGTTGATGGTGGGAGCGCAGAACTACCCCACATTTGATGTGAAATTGAGGACACTGGAAAACGCAGCAAGAGGCGTGGCCGACCTCAATCAGCGGGCCACCCTGGCAGCCGAGGAAAGGACAAAACAGGGGGAGGCAGCTTCGGAACAAGCAGCAATCAGGGAGGCGGCGACCGCAAGAGATCGCGAGGCTGCAGCCGCGAAACGCGAAGTCGACTTCGGTGACGGAGTCCTGGCTGCCGTACATGCCGCCGAAGAGCCTGATCCGTTTGCCAGCATTCGTCAGGAGTTCGACTTGAGCGGTTCGGACAGCCGCCAGTGGAAGACGAGCCTGCAACTGCCTGATGCCGAGAGATGCGCCCTGCTCAAGACTGCCGCGCCGACTCCAACGGCCACTTCTGCGTGGACGTTCGGCTGCTTGTTCCGCGCCTCCGGAGACGGCTACGAACGCATGGTGAAGTCGGTGCAATCGATACTCAACCTTCCCTACCTGCCCGACGAAAAAGCGGTAAACATCAACCAGGTCTTCTTCGCCGACGCTTCCAAGCCGGCATCGAGGCTTTTCGTCGCGAAGATAAACGCAGCCACCGTTGGTGTTTCCGTTGTCGCGGTGCGAGTCGCAGGAGTAGCGCCCAACGCTGTTAGCCCGGACGCATTCGCGAATGTCCCCACCATGCCGCCCACCGAGCCCATCCCGGCCGGAGTTGCAAAGGTTCCCTCTGGCCAAGTTCAACCTGCGGCGACCGCTGCGGAGTGCGAAACATACCAAAACGGGGTGAGAGAGCGCGCCTCACGAGAAGAAGAAGTCCGCCGGCTAGCAGCCCGTGGTAGAAGTCAGTCCTTTTCAGGCGGCGAGGCGGGGGCGCATCAGGTCAATTCCAGCGAAAGGCTGGGGAGCGTTGGCGTCAGTTATTCCCGATCTGCGCTTTTTCAA
>Ga0182027_10000727_pt1 | contig 56093 bp, 59 predicted proteins | sample 712E1DmetaG_FD_121300 | JGI IMG/M metagenome (GOLD analysis project Ga0182027, IMG submission 121300) | Permafrost microbial communities from Stordalen Mire, Sweden - 712E1D metaG (Illumina Assembly) | ecosystem: Environmental > Terrestrial > Soil > Wetlands > Permafrost | place: Sweden...
TGCCGGGCAATGATCTTTTGAATACCTCTTGACGCCAGATCGGTCATCTTGTTTAATTGTTCTTTATTAAAAGGAACATGCTCCGCTGTGCCCTGCACCTCAATAAAGAGGCCCGACCCGGTCATGACAAAATTCATATCGACATCCGCTTGCGAATCTTCTGCATATTCCAAATCGAGAAGAATTTGATTATCGACTATTCCGACACTGATTGCTGATACAAAATCACTGATGGGAATTTCTTTTACAAGGCTATCTTGCTTTAATCTTTTAAATAAATCTACCAGGGCTACAAAACCGCCCGTAATTGACGCGGTTCTGGTTCCACCATCAGCCTGAATGACATCACAATCTACATAAACAGTTTTTTCACCAAAATCAGTTAACTTGCTTACTGCCCTCAATGATCTGCCGATCAGCCGTTGGATTTCGTGCGTTCGTCCTCCCAAACGTCCACGGGAAGATTCCCTCACGGTTCTAGTTTGAGTGGACATGGGCAGCATGGAATATTCGGCTGTTAGCCATCCCTTCCCGGTATTTTTCAAGAAAGGTGCGGGTTTGTCCTCCAAATATGCGGTGCAAATTATCTTGGTATTGCCGAACTCCACCAAAACAGAACCGGCAGCATTTTTTAGATAATTATTCGTAATCCTTATGGGTCTTAGTTCATCAAATTTTCTACCCGAGCTTCTTTTGTTCACGAATCACCTGAAAAACGATTTAATACTCTTGGCCAATGCTCTAGCAATTTCAACTTGCATATCAGGGGAAAGCAATTTCTTTTTGTCTTCGGAATTAGTGGCAAAACCTATTTCCACAACTAAAGCCGGTACTGATAAGCCGTCGATTATCGGCAGATCAGATTCTCTTAATCCTCTGCTTTTTCGCGGGAATAGAGCATCTAAGTTTTTTTGAATAAGATGGGACATTCTAACAGAATCATTGAGATATTTATTTTTTGCCTGCCGCGCACTAACATTAGCCGCCGCTTTTCTTTCCGTCATATCCTTAAAACCCGGATAATACAGCTCAAATCCGGACGCATTTTTACCAAATCCAGAGTTAATATGAATGCTTAAAAAAAAGTCCGGTTTGATTTTTGCGACATTTTTTTTTCGCTCTTCCAGACTAAGCTCCCTGTCAGAATCGCGGGTTAAGATTATCTGTAAATTACTTTCTTCGGCGAGTTCTTTCTGCAGGGCTAAAGCAATGATAAGGGTAATATCTTTTTCGTCAACCCTATCTTTTATTTTAACGCCAGTGTCTTGACCTCCATGTGACGGATCAATGACAATAATACGCTTTCCCCCTGACGCTAATACCGGTAAAGCCACTCCTATAAAAAAAGCCAATGCCAAAATACCCATCAAACATATTTTTTTTATCTTATAAGACATAATTTCACCCGATTTATTTTGCGCTTGCTTATAGCAGAGTAACTGTGTTTGTCAACAACCAATATGGCTAAATTTATTCGATTTCATTATGGCGCATCCGTTCAATGGATTTAACAAATTTCAGTTGTCTAATTGCCGAAAAAATTTGATTAAGCTGATGTAAATCATTTACATCAATTACAAAATTGCACGTAGCGATCATATCGATTGTCTCCACTTGCGCATAGCTGATATTTATATCAAATGATGAAATAATTGAGCTGACTTCCGTCAGAACACCCTTGCGATCACTGCAAACTACCCTAATATGAACAGGATAAGCATGCTTCTCCTTCATGTTCCATTCCACATCCACAATTCTGTCCGCATCTAATCTTTTAAGATGAGGGCAATTTTGTGTATGAACTGTAATACCTCGTCCGCGCGAAATGTAGCCGGAAATTTCATCCCCCGGAATCGGACTACAGCACTTAGCAAACTTAACCATTACATCATCAATACCCGGCAGTGATATGCCTAGCGACGGTGAAACAGTCGTTGTTTTTTTCTTTACCTGCTCTTTGATCTGCTCGGGGCCATTGACTGCTTCTTCCGCCAAGAAATGATTGACCACCTGCCTGGGCGAAACCTGCCCAAAACCGACTTGAGAGATTAAATCGTCCAGAGAATTTACAGCATATTCGGTAAACACTTTTTTAATTTCATCTGATTTAACATAATTGCCGAATTTTAAATTATGCCTTTTAAATTCCTTTTCCAATAAATCGCGCCCTAAGGCCAAGCTGCTCTTTTTCTCTTCTGCGTTAATCCAATTTCTGATTTTGGAAATGGCTCTGGTTGTTACCACGTTCTTTAACCAATCTTTACTGGGATGGTGTCCTGCTTGCGTTATGATTTCCACTCGATCGCCATTTTGCAGTTCATACTTCAGAGGGACAATGTTCCTATTAACTTTAGCACCGATGCACTGATTCCCGACATCAGTATGAATGCTATAGGCAAAATCAATGGGGGTCGCCCCTTTGGGAAAAGATTTAACATCGCCATTAGGCGTAAAAACGTAAACTTCTTCCGGGAACAATGCCAGTTTCAAATTGGACATAAATTCTTTCGGATTTTTTATTTCCTGCTGGATTTCCAGCACTTCTCTGAGTTTTTTAATTTGGTTTTCTTCATTATCCTTGTAAGCGCGTCCTTCCTTGTAACGCCAATGAGCCGCGATACCCTTCTCCGCCCATTCGTGCATCGCCTTTGTGCGTATTTGTATTTCCAGTCTTTCCCCGTAAGGTCCGATAACCGTAGTGTGTAGTGATTGATAATTATTTGCTTTCGGCATAGCAATGTAATCTTTAAATCGGCCGGGTACTGGCTTCCACAAAGCATGCACGATACTTAGAGTCTCATAGCAGGTTTTTTCTTTATCCGAATCAAGTATTATGCGAAAAGCGATCAGATCGTAAACTTCATCAAAATTTATGTGCTGCTCATGCATTTTCTTGTAAATGCCGTAAAGATGTTTTGCCCTTCCTTCCACTTCCCCTTTAATGTTAAATTTTTCCAGTTCAGCATAAATGATATTTTTCACTTCTTCCGTATATTTATCGCGCGATTCATTTGATTTAACCAGCCGCATAGATAATTCGTTATACGCCTCGGGAGAAAGGTGCTGAAACGATAAATCTTCCAACTCTGTTTTCATCCAATTGATTCCCAGACGATTGGCCAGAGGCGCATATACATCCATGGTTTCCCTGGCGATATAAATCCTTTTATCCGGTGTTTGATATTGTAATGTCCTCATATTATGAATACGGTCGGCCAGACGCACCAGCAAAATGCGAATATCGGAAGACATGGCTAAAATCATCTTGCGGAAATTTTCCGCTTGTCTTTCCTCTTGAGACCCGAAAGAAATAAGACTTAGTTTTGTTAATCCGCTGACCAAGAAAGCTACATCTTTACCGAATTCATTTTCTACTTGCGCCGATGTGGTTAAAGTATCTTCAACTGTATCGTGCAATAATCCGCTAATGATCGTCGCGGCATCCATTTTCATGTCCGCCAGAATACCCGCTACTTCCATCGGATGGGTGAGATATGGCTCGCCGGATAATCTTACCTGTCCCTGATGCACCGTAGCAGAATAGATGTAAGCCTTCTTGATCATCTCCAAGTCTTCCGGAGGCAAGTACGATTGGGTTTTATCGAGAATATCAGTGATGCGTAACATTAAAGTTCCCAGCTAATTTGACTTGCGGCTATTGTGCGCCAGTCCTTAATTATTTAGCGATAAATGTTTTCACTTCCTGAATAATCTTGGACAGCGGATAAAGCTTATTTTCACTGGTTTTTCTGATTTTCAATTCAACATTTCCATCAGCAAGATTTTTCTGTCCGATAGTAATTCTCAGCGGAATTCCGATCAAATCGGCATCCTTGAACTTCACGCCGGCTCTTTCATCCCGGTCATCGAAAATAACCTCAATTCCGTGAGCGAGCATTGAAATATAAAGATTTTCTGCAGCTTCGAAGATATTTTTTTCGTTCACATTCACCGGAGTTATAATTACATGATATGGCGCCAGAGGCACAGGCCAGATAATTCCGTCTTTATCGTAGTTTTGCTCAATACATGCGGCAACTGTTCTGCCAATGCCAATTCCATAACAGCCCATAATCATAATTTTTTCCTGCCCGTCTTTATCTAAATATGCAGCCTTCATCGCCTGGCTGTATTTTGTGCCCAGCTTAAAGACATGGCCTACTTCAATTCCGCGCGCAAATTGAATTTTACCGCCACAGCGGGAACAGGTATCCTTCTCTTCGATAACGCGCAAATCGGCAAACGATGCAACATCAAAATCACGGCCGAGGTTAACATTCTTCAAATGGTAATCTTCCTTATTGGCGCCGGTAACAAAATTGATCATGTTCATTATAGAATAATCGGCAATCACCCGCGTCTTAATTTTGACGGCTCCGGCAAATCCCCGTGGCGCACCGGTCGCCTTTTTAATCATCTCATCATCAGCAAGTTCCAGCTCGGCCGCACCAAGATAGTTTTTTACCTTGATTTCATTTACTTCCTGATCGCCGCGGATAAGCACAGCGCAAGGCATGCCATCGGCACTAAAAATCAATGTTTTTACAATATCTTGAGGTCTAACATTTAAAAATGAGCTGACTTCTTCGATTGTCCGCACTTTTGGTGTATGAACTTTTTGCAAAGGTAACCATTCTTTCTCTATCGTAGGCTTCTTTTTCGGCTGTCCTACTTCAGCTTTTTCCAGGTTGGCCGCATACGCGCATTTTTCACAAAATACCATGGCATCCTCACCGGATTCGGCTATAACCATAAATTCATGCGAATATTTACCGCCGATACTGCCGGAATCCGCTTCCACCGGACGAAATATCAACCCGCAGCGGCGGAAAATATTATTATAAGCGGCAAACATCTTTTCGTAACTTATTTGGGCGCCTGCTTCATCGGCATCAAAACTGTAGGCGTCCTTCATGCCGAATTCCCGGCACCGCATTACACCAAAACGCGGACGCACTTCATCACGGAATTTTGTCTGAATTTGATAAAGATTACAGGGTAATTGACGATACGTTTTGACGTTATTACGGACTAAATCAGTGATTACTTCTTCGTGAGTTGGCCCCAGACAATACTCCCGTTCATGACGGTCGCGAAATCTTAAAAGCTCCTTACCGTAATGTATCCACCTGCCTGATTCCTGCCAAAGCTCCGCCGGTTGCACCATAGGCAAATGAACTTCCTGCGCTCCGGCCCTATTCATTTCCTCCCGTACAATCTGCTCTACCTTGCGAATAACACGGTAGCCCAGAGGCAAATATGAATATATACCGCTGGTTAATTTCCTGATCATCCCGGCCCTAATCATCAGTTGGTGGCTGATAACTTCAGCATCGGAAGGAACTTCCCTTCCCGTGGGCAAGTGCATTTCCGAATAGCGCATTAAACCTCCTTTTTCCCCTTAAGCATCGAATTTATCTCTTCCAATAAAACCGGCACAAAGTTTTTTTCGGCAATTTTTTTTGTGGCTTTACCCTTTTTAAAAAGCATTCCGAAACCACGGCCTCCGGCAATGCCGATATCCGCATCGGCAGCCTCACCCGGACCATTGACAACACAGCCCATCAAGGCTACTTTCAAATAGTCTTTTCTACCAATAAGCGCATTTTCTATCTTTTGAGTCAACGCCAAAAGATCAATTTGACAACGTCCGCAAGTAGGACAGGAAACAATCTCCGGCCCGACCATTCTAATTTTCAACGCCCGCAAAATGCTATAGGCCAGGGGAATCTCCGCAACAGGATTACCGGTAACGGAAACTCGAATTGTATCGCCAATGCCTTCATAAAGAAGCATCCCGATACCCAGCGCTGATTTTATCGCGGCATCAACCAATGTTCCAGCTTCCGTCACACCCAAATGCAGCGGATAATCAGTTTTGGCGGCAATTAGACGGTATGCTTCAATCATAGTCGGTACATCTGATGATTTAAGCGATAATTTAATTAAGTCAAATCCTTCGTCTTCAAAAATCTCAATATTTCTTAAAGCGCTGACGACGAGGGCTTCCGCCGTCGGGCCTCCATATTCCTGCGCTAAATCTTTCTGCAGAGAACCGGCGTTGACACCTATGCGAATAACCACTCGCCGTTCTTTCGCCGTTTTTACAATCTCGCGGATTTTTTCTTTATCTATATTGCCGGGATTAATTCTTATACCATCCACCCCCTGCTTTATGGCATCAATCGCTAACTGATAATGGAAGTGGATATCAGCAACCAGGGGGAGATGTATTCTTTTTTTAATTTCCGGAATCGCCTGCACAGCATCATTATCGGGCACGGCAATACGGACAATTTCACAACCGGCTTCATCGAGCGCGTTTATTTGGGCGGAAGTGGCTTCCACATCACGGGTATCCGTATTGGTCATGGATTGCACTGCCACAGGTGCGTCCCCGCCTACTTGCACACTGCCAAGATTGATTTTCTTTGCTTTTCTTCTTCTGATAAATCGTGAATTTTCCAAATGCACCAGCTTTCTATCGATTTTTTATAGATAAATTTATAACATGCGAATTGATCTTCGGCAATGGGTAATTTGATCGGAAAACTGCCAAGGCAATAATATCGCTAAAATAATAAATGTTTTAACCGACGCACAATGAAATATTATATTCGAGAATGGCGATGGAAGCTTACTTACCCTGCCAGCAATGCAGACATAATTGATCGGCCGGAAGGGCCGATCGCAGAAATTTTTTTCCTCTATCACCTAGTCCAGCTTAGCAACGGCATTCTTAATACGTTTCATGCCTTCTTCAATATTCGCCAAAGAAGTAGCATAAGATAAGCGAATATGGTCGTCGCTGCCGAAAGCAGCTCCGGGAACTGCGGCTACGTTGGCCTCATCAAGCAGGTAATCAATCAATTCGGCAGAATTGGTTATTTTTTTCCCTTTGTAAGAGCGGCCATAAATATTGGACACATTGGGAAAAACATAAAACGCGCCTTCGGGAGAAAAGCATCTTATGCCGGGAATGACGTTGAGAGCGTCAACAATAACATTTCTTCGTTTTTGGAATTCGCGGACCATTTTCTCCACAACACTCTGGTCGCCGGAAAGCGCTTCTAGTGCCGCTTTCTGCGAAATGGAAGTGGGATTGGAAGTGTTTTGACTTTGAATCTTATTTATTGCCGCCACTATTTCTTCCGGCCCCGCAGCATATCCGATTCTCCAGCCGGTCATAGCGTACGTTTTGGATACACCGTTCACCACTATGGTCTTATCTTTCATTTTGCTTTCCGCCGAAGCAATATCAGCGAAAGGGAATTTAGCATAAAATATTTTTTCGTAAATATCATCCGAAATGACCAATATGTCTTTGTCCATCAAAACAGCAGCAATGGCTTTTAACTCTTCGGGGGAATAAGCCGCTCCTGTGGGATTGGAAGGACTATTAATGATTACGGCACGGGTACGTTTAGTTATGGCGGCTTTTAATTGCTCGGGCTTCATTTTAAAACCGTCTTTTTCCTTAGTGTTAACGATCACCGGCAGGCCGCCGGCTAAAACGACGATATCCGGATAGGAAACCCAATAGGGAGCTGGAATAATGACTTCATCGCCTTCATCAAAAAGAGCCTGAGCCAAATTATATAATGTATGCTTCGCGCCGCAGGAAACGACTATTTGTGAACGCTTATATTCCAGATCGCTATCACGTTTCAATTTAGCGACAATAGCGTCTTTCAATTCATCAGTACCGCCTACCGGCGTGTATTTGGTAAAACCGGATTCAATGGCTTTAATTGCCGCATTCTTAATATTAACCGGTGTATCAAAATCCGGTTCACCCGCTCCAAAGCCGATTACATCCCTTCCCTGTGCTCTCAAGAAATTCGTTTTAGCGGTGATGGCTAAAGTTTCCGATGGTTTGATTTTTGCTATCCTTGCCGCTAATCGCACAAACTACCTCCGATTATTATTGTTGTTATGATTTATTTTGAATTTTTCCAATAGCTTCTGATGAACATTATCCGGCACCAGAGCCTTTACCGATCCTCCCAAACTAACCACTTCCTTGATTATCTTGGAGCTAGTATAAAACCATTTAAAGCCGCTCATGAGAAACACCGTTTCAATTTCTCTTGTTTGACGGCGGTTCATTAGGGCCATCTGGAATTCATACTCAAAATCGGAAAGGGCACGCATCCCGCGCAATATTATGCTGGCCCCGGAACTTTTCAAATAATCGACAAGCAACCCGGAATGACAATCAACTCTGACACCTTTAATTTCCCTGCACACTTCCCTGATCATATCCATTCTTTCTTCTACCGTGAAAAGAGTGGCTTTATCGGCATTGTAAGCAACGAGAACGATAATTTCATCAAATATTCTAATTCCTCTTTTGATAATATCCACGTGGCCGTTGGTAATGGGATCGAATGTGCCGGGATATATGGCAATGCTGTTGGGGAATTTGTCCTGTGTCATTTTCACTCCATTTTAAAAAAAGTTAAGGCGTTATCGCCATATTTTCTCTGGTTTGTTTGGTGAATATTCTCATCTAAAAACTCTCTAAAATTTTTTCTTGTCGAATGTTGAATTACAACTACACCGCCTTCTCTGAGGACACGATACTTATTCAAAGTCTTCAGCGTAGTACATGCTAAATTTCGGTTATAAGGTGGATCGGCAAATACAACATCAACTTCATATTTTTTCTTAAAAAGATCACGTAACCCTATTGCTACATCGGCACCAATTACCCGGCACTTTTGTTCTAAAGAACACGTTTGGATATTTTTTTTAATAACCTCAATAAGGTTTTTATTTTTTTCTATCAAATAAACTTCTTGAGCTCCGCGGCTGGCAGCCTCCAAACCAACACTACCTGATCCGGCAAAGAGATCAAGAAATATTTTGCCTTGCAGGGAGCCCAATAAATTAAAAAGAGTTTCACGTAAAAAATCAGAAGTCGGCCTTTCTTTCGATCTCGCGGGAAAAGACAATATCCTTCCCTTAACCTCGCCTCCGATAATACGCATAATTTTTCACAATCACGGGTATGAACCCCAAAGCAAGTTTTGGAAACCCATTCCGCAGTCCGCCGCAGGCGGATTCAACTTACCAATTTCCACGTGTGACCTTTAGGTTATACACTTCGTTATGGAAATTGGAGTTTCACAAATAAATCAAACCTGAATTATTTGTTGGGCTCCATATATTGCACTGACGAATTTTTTTTCTCTTTAGCTTTTCTGCGCGTTCGCTGGCCAAACTTTGCCAGCCACCATATCGGCCCGGAAATAGCGTAACCTAACATAGCCACAAAAGTCACAATTACCGGTATAGCCACTACTATTATTAAAAGAAGAATTAATGAAAAAAAAGTCATGAACGGCTTGCGGGCTAGGAGTTTCAAGTCTTTGAAGCTATAATACTTGATATTGCTGACCATTAAAATAGAGAGAACCGTGACAAAAAAAATCATGGAAGGATCATGGAATTTACCCTCAACTCCCGCGTAATCGAAAAAAATGACTGTAGTGGCCACAACCGAAGCGGCAGCCGGAATGGGCAAACCATTAAATACTTTGCTTTCAATTATGCCGATTTGGATATTATAACGAGCTAAACGCAAAGCGCCGCAAAGAACAAATAAGAATGCGGCGAGCCAGCCCCATTTACCGTAAAAAGACATCGCCCAATTATACGCAAGAAAAGACGGGGCCACGCCAAAGGCAATCACGTCGGAAAGTGAATCATATTCCGCTCCAAATTTACTAGTCGTGTTAGTAAAACGGGCAATCCGGCCATCCAATCCGTCAAAAACAACGGCCGCCAAAATAGTAATGGCCGCGACAACAAAATTTTCTTTCAAGGAAGCGATAATGGAATAAAATCCGCAAAATAAACTGGCTGTTGTAAAAAGGTTGGGCAATACATAAATACCTTTTTTAATGCGGCTCTTTTTAAAGGGAGTTTCTTTATTCATGATAAGAAGCCCAAAGGTGTCTGACCTGCTTTTACCTTGTCCCGAAGTTTTACTGAAATGCGGGAATCTTCGGGTAAATAAACATCCACGCGTGAACCAAAACGAATTATGCCGAAACGCTCACCTTTTTTAATTGTCATCCCGACATTCATCCAGCAAATAATCCTGCGGGCGATAAGACCGGCTATTTGCACCACCCAAATCGACCGGCCGTCTTTGGTGTTTATCATAACTTCATTACGTTCGTTATCCAGAGAAGCTTTGTCTAAATTGGCGGAAAAAAATTTACCCTCATGATAATTCATCGCTTCTATTTTTCCGTTATAAGGGGCGCGGTTAACATGAACATTAAAAACATTCATGAAAATACTTATTTTTTTAAATCTCCCGGAAATGCTGCCATTCAGCGCAACATCTTCTATTTTTATTACTTTGCCGTCAGCGGGAGAAATTAAAACTTTTTCTTCTTCTTGAAAATATCTATCCGGATTACGGAAAAACCAAATAATAAAAAAAGTGATGAGAGCGAATAAAATTGTCAGCCAAATGATGCCAAAGAAAGCCACAAAAACAGCGATGACGAGTGAAAAGATTATAAAGGGATAACCTTCATGAGCGATTATGCTATCGTGTTTCATAAAGTATATTATCTTTCCTTAAAAATTGAGCTTTTTTTGATATATCAATTGGGTGCACTTGTCAATAAATCTTTGAATTTATTCCTGCGGCATCTCCAGGTAGAAGCCGGCCGTCAGATTAAATGGTTCTATACTCATGGTTGACTCTTACCTGCCCCAACTATATAATAATCGGCAAGCTGGTTATTAGCTTCTCGCAGGTTAAAATTTATGTTTAAAATCAGAGGGTATTTCGCCGGGGGTATTTTTATTACTCTTGTTTTCCTCACCCTTTTAACAATTCGTCTAGAATTCTTTCAAAAAAGTCCGGAGACTGTCGCCATTGAGCAAATACCGGTAACACCCAAAACGCAAGACACTTGGATGAATATCTACCAAAACAGCAGGAAGATCGGTGTTGCGCATCGGCTTTTCACTGCCGGGGAAAAAGGCTTTAACTTCAGCGAAACTGTATTTATGCAAATCAATACCATGGGAGTAACACAAGTGCTCAATATTCTGACAGAAGGCGATCTTAATCCCGATATGACCATCTCTTCATTTAATTTTAATTTGAATTCCAGCCTCTTTCGTTTTCAGGCGCGCGGCTTTATTGTAAAAAACAAACTGATTTTATTCGCCGGCCTGCCCGACGCTCAGGAAAGAAGTGAAATCAAGCTCAAAGATATCCCTTATATGAGCGGAAGCATTTATGAAGCCGCGTTCCGGACTAACATGGAAAAAGATGCCTCTCGCAGTTTCAGCATTTTTGATCCTTCCACATTGGGAAAACGCTTTATCAAAGTTACCAGAAATGCAGATGAAGTTATCCCCCTAATGGGGAAACGGATTTTAACACAGAAATACTGTGCTGATTTCATGGGCGCGAAAAATTACGCCTGGCTGGATAAAAACGGAGATGTTTTAAAAGAAACAAGTATTTTAGGCTTTTCTATGGAAAAGGTCAGCCCCCAGAAAGCGCAGGAAGGAATATCAGCCAGCTCAACAATTGACCTAACCCAAATTGCATCTGTTCCTTTTAATGTCAAAATCACTGAACCGGAGAAGCTAAACGAAATTAAAATCAAAATTACCGGTATCAGCCAAACGTCATTATTCCTTAATGGAGACAGACAAAGTTTGCGCCATGATGTTCTGACCATCACCAAAGAACAACTGCCCGCGCCGCAGACCTCCGGCAATATTCCGCCTGAAAAAATTGCCGTCTTTTTAACACCGTCACCTCTTATACAATCCAATCATGCGCAAATAAAAGCACAAGTGGAAAGAATCATTAAACCAACCGATACTGCCGTGCAAAAAGCAAAGAAAATTGTCAACTGGGTTTATCGCCATGTGGAGAAAAAACCCGTCTTATCGGTGCCTAACGCCTTGGAAGTCTTGAAAAATAAAGTCGGCGATTGCAATGAGCATGCTGTATTGACGACTGCACTGCTTCGCGCCGCCGGAATTCCGGCACAAACGGAGGCGGGCTTGGTTTATCAGCACGGACGGTTTTACTATCATGCCTGGAACATTATTTACTTAGGCCAGTGGATAACCGCTGATGCTGTTTTCAATCAGTTCCCCGCCGATGTAACTCATATCCGACTTGTCCGGGGTGAAGGAAACGAACAATTGGATTTACTGGGTGTGATTGGCAAAATAAAACTGGAGGCATTAGAACAGAAAAAATGATTAACCTAAATGACCTGACCAAGCATTACGGCGCCACAATAGCCGTAAATAAGTTATGCTTACATGCTGCTGCCGGCGAAATTTATGGTTTTATCGGACCGAACGGCGCCGGCAAAACCACAACCATTCGCCTGATGGGTGGTATTCTTGCACCTACCTCCGGCAATATTATCATCGGCGGAATGGATATAGCCCAAAATCCAATAGCTGTAAAAAAATTGATCGGTTTTGTCCCCGACAGGCCTTTTCTTTATGAAAAGCTTACCGGTATGGAGTTCCTCCGTTTTTCAGCCGATTTATATGAAGTCGATCCCGCCGAATTCTCGCCAAAAGCCGAACAACTACTGCATCAGTTTGCTCTCTGGGATTGGGCCGATGAAATAATTGAAGCTTACTCCCATGGCATGAAACAAAGGCTCATTATTGCCTCCGCTCTGCTGCATGATCCGAAAATACTGATAATCGATGAACCAATGGTCGGCCTTGATCCCGCCGCCGTGCGCATGGTGAAGGATATTTTTAAAGAACTTGCCCAAAAACAAACAACTATTTTTATATCCACTCATACCTTGAGTATAGCTGAAGATTTATGCCATCGCATCGGTGTAATTCACAAGGGCACTTTGTTGGCAGAGGGCTCCGTTGATGAATTAAAACATATTGCGAAACTTGGCGAAGCCAGGCTCGAAGAAGTTTTCTTAACTATAATTAAGGAAAACGCCTTTTTATGAATACAATTCTTTCCTTATTAAAACCGCGAGTATTTTCCACAATCAATAACTTGCGCACTGATAATAAAAGAAACCACTGGATGCGTATTTTTATGTTCAGTATGGTCGGTATTGTTTTTTGGGCGGGCACTTTCATTATTCTCTACCGGGTTTTATATTATTTTCAAAGCGTGCAGGACTTCGGCGATATACTGGCAATGAAACTTCTCTCGATGATCATCATGACTTTTTTTGTACTTTTGCTGTTCAGCAGTATCATTAATTGTCTTTCCCATCTATATTTAAGCCAGGATTTACAGCTTTTACACTCTTTGCCGGTTTCGGCCAAAGATATATTTCTTTCCCGGTGGCTCATAAGTACATTTGACAGTTCTTGGATGGTCGTTGCTTTCAGTCTTCCCGCATTTTTATCTTACGGTCTCATATACAAAGCAGGTATCATTTTTTATACGATTGTTTTAGTCGCCATAATTTTCATGTGCCTGATCGCTTCGGCTCTGGCCGCCATTTTAGTTTTATTTGGAGCTACGATACTGCCCGCCGGAAGAATCAGGACGATTCTTATAATCCTTGGGTTTATTCTGGTGTTGCTGTTTGTTTTCGTTTTGCGTTTAACAAGACCGGAACAACTGGTCAATCCGGATAGCTTTGCTTCCGTTGTGCTTTATTTGAATTCCCTGCAAACCCCCAACTCTTCTTTCCTGCCTACAACCTGGATTACCGCTGCCGTTAAAGCCGCTCTCCGAGGTGAAATAAATAGTTCCCTGTTTGATATCGCCCTTACCGGAAGCTGTGCCTTCATGCTTATTTTCATCGGCGACGTTATTGCCCGAGCCACGTACTTTATGGGTTTTTCTAAATCGCAAACAACGTCGCCACGCCTGTTTAAGCCTTTAAAATATAAAGATCTAAGCTGGGAAAGTTTATTGAATTTTCTTCCGCGTGAATCAAAAGCTTTTGCCGTCAAAGAAATTAGAATATTCTTTCGCGATTCGACGCAATGGCCGCAATTATTTCTGATGGCCGCATTAATCGCAATTTATCTTTATAATTTTTCCGTTTTGCCCCTGGACAAATCACCGATTAAAACGATTTATCTGCAAAACCTATTTTCTTTCTTAAACATGGGGCTATCGGCTTTTGTGCTTTCGGCCCTTGCTGCCCGCTTTGTTTTTCCGGCAGTGAGCATGGAAGGAAATGCCTTCTGGATTGTTCAAGCGGCTCCGGTATCAATAAAAAGATTTCTTTGGATTAAGTTTTTTTTGTACTATTTACCTCTGTTAATTATCACGGAAATTCTGATAATTGTTTCCAACCTGCTGTTGCAAGTTTCTCTATTCATGATGATTCTATCGGCGGTAACAATGTTTTTTCTTGTTCCCGCGATAGTCGCTTTGGCCATTGGATTAGGCGCTGTTTATCCTGACTTTAAATCGGAAAATCCGGCACAAGTTGTGACCAGTTTTGGCGGTCTTATGTTAATGATTATCTGCTTTTTTTTAATTGCGTTGGTCATAACGCTGGAAGCCGGTCCCGTGTATTACGCGTTTATGGCTGATGTCCAGGGAAAGCAACTTTCTTTACTGCCAGTAACATGGCTGATTGTTTCCTTTGGTCTAGCTATTTTTCTTTGCTTCTTATCCGTATTTTACCCCATGCGTCTTGGCGAAAAAAATCTCCGAATCAGATGAACATTTTTTATTGCAATATTAAGCTGATCGGGCGTTCAAGGCGGCAGCGGTTTCAAAGCTTAAAGACGAAAATTGTCTTGATTTTACTTGCCGGATAAGCTAAACAAGCGCGCATTCTAATGAAATTGCTTTTTTTAAGATAGCACTGAGATATTGAAAGGAGCTTTCATGGCAAAGTACGAATCCAAATCCCTTAGGAATTTAGCGGTAGTCGGACACGGCGGAACGGGCAAAACCTCCTTATGCGAATCTTTTTTATTTGTTTCCGGAAAAAACGAGCGATTAGGAAGAGTAGATGATTCAACATCGTCCATGGATTTTGAGCCGGAAGAGCAAAAACGGCGCGTATCGATTAGTTCAGCGGCAAATTTTATCGAATGGGAAAAACATAAGATCAACGTTATTGACACGCCTGGCGATTCCAATTTTGCTTATGACATAAAATGTTCAATGAGTGTCGTTGAAAATGCGGTCATTATCATTGACGCTGTAGGCGGCGTCGAATTTCAAACACAAAAAGTTTGGGAATTGGCCGATGAATTCAAACTGCCCCGTATTTTTTTCATCAACAGAATGGATCGTGAACGCGCCAACTTTGTGAAGGCGCTCGAAAGCATTAAAAGCAAATTTGCCAAAAAAGTAACCCCGGTTTGCCTGCCTATCGGCGCTGAAGATAAATTCAACGGCATTGTTGATTTAATGAGCTTTAAAGCTTATTTATTCAGCGATAACAAAGGAATAGGTAAAGCCATAGATATCCCCACGGAAATGATGGATGAAGTAAAAAGCTTACGCTCAGCAATGGTGGAAGATATTGCTGAAGCTGATGACGAACTGATGAATAAGTATTTGGAAGCAGGAGAGCTCTCGCCGGAAGAACTCAAAACCGGATTGAAAAAGGGCGTTATGTCGGGCAACCTGATTCCTGTAGTCTGCGGATCGGCAATGAAAGGTATCGGTGTCACCTTGCTGATGGATTTAATTGTCAGCTCTTTTGCTTCCCCAATTGACCGCGGCGCCGTAAAAGGCAAAAAACCGGGAACAGACAATATTGAAGAAAGAAAGCCTTTAGAAGACGCTCCTTTCTCGGCGATAGTTTTCAAAACAATTGCCGATCCTTACGCCGGCAGACTTACACTATTTCGTGTTTATTCCGGCAAACTTACGCCTGACTCCAGCATTTATAACTCCACAAGAAAAATAACAGAAAAATTCGGGCACGTCTTTTTCTTAGAAGGAAAGAATCAAAAACAGGCAGATGGTCTTATCCCCGGTGATATTGCCGGTGTGGCCAAACTCAAGGAAACTGTCACTGGCGACACTCTCTGCAACGAAAAAACACCGATAATTTTCAACAAAGTAGCAGTTCCGCCGCCGATTATGTCTTTTGCCATTGAACCAAAAACAAGAGGCGACGAAGACAAGATTGCTTCATCCATTCATCGACTTACTGAAGAAGACCCGACCATAGTCTTTTCCCGCAATGTCCAGACCAAAGAAATGATTCTTTCGGGCATGGGCCAGGTGCATATTGAAGTGAATATCGATAAGATGAAAAGAAAATTCGGCGTCGAAGTTAATTTGAATACGCCTAAGGTTCCTTACAAAGAAACGATCAAAGGGAAAACCAATATTCAGGGCAAGTATAAAAAGCAATCCGGCGGGCGCGGTCAGTTCGGCGATTGCTGGATTGATATTGAACCGCTGCCGCGCGGCACCGGTTTCCAGTTTGCCGATAAAATTGTGGGCGGCGTTATTCCTAATAACTATAGGCCAGCAGTAGAAAAAGGCATTGTGGAAGCGGCCGCGAAAGGCGTTCTGGCCGGTTATCCGGTTGTTGATTTCAAAATATCGCTGGTTGACGGCTCTTACCATACAGTCGATTCATCGGAAATGGCTTTTAAAATAGCCGGTTCCATGGCCTTTCAAAAGGGCGTGATGGACTGTCAGCCGATACTGTTGGAACCGATAGTGAATATCGATATAGAAATTCCAGAAGAATACATGGGCGACGTGATCGGTGATTTAAACAGCAGGCGCGGCCGGGTTCAGGGAATGGATGCCAATGGTTCCAACCAAATAATTAAAGGGCAGGTACCGCTGGCGGAAATATTAAAATACGCGCCTGATTTACGTTCCATGACCAGTGGCAGGGGAAATTTTACTTACACTGATTCTCATTACGAAGAAGTTCCCGCGTATATTGCGGAAAAAATTATTGCCGAGTCGAAAAAAGAAAAAGAAGAATAAGACCATGATCCGCACTGGAATTATAACGGTAAGCGACCGCAGTTCCCAGGGTATCCGTGAAGATTCCAGCGGTCCCGCCCTTGCCGCCATGCTGGCGGATGCGAAAATCGAAGTTTGCAAATCTCTCGTCATTCCTGATGAAAAGGATCAAATAAAAGAAGCAATAAAAAAATATGCGGATGTTGAAAATTTTGATCTTATTCTGACCACCGGCGGCACCGGTGTCAGTCCCCGCGATGTAACTCCTGATGCGACATTGGAAGTAATCGACAAACAAATCCCCGGTATGGCCGAAGCCATGCGGCATCAAAGTATGCAGATCACTCCCTATGCCATGATTTCCCGGGCTATAGCGGGAATTCGCGGACGCTGTCTGATAGTTAATCTCCCCGGAAGCCCGAAAGGTGCCAAAGAGAATCTGGCCATAATTTTACCGGCGTTAAAACACTCCATTGAAAAAATTAAGGGAGACGACGCTGAATGCGGCAGCCCCGTCTAATTTCATTTTGTGCCGCGGAATTTGCCGGTAACTTTCATAAATTATCAAAGATTTCTTTATAACCTGCCATGAAAATTGGACAGGTGTTTTTCCATGAACTGCAGAGCATTGCGCTGATGTGTCCCCGCCCAGTAAACATTGTGACAGGAAGGGCATTGATTGTATTGGGTGCAATTTTCAAATACATAGGAAGGCACTAAATTACGCACTTCTTCAGCGGGAACCGAATGAAGCTTCTTGTTGCATCTAAGGCATATTGTAAACATCTTTTGCTTGTCTATTTTTAAAGAAAATTTACCGATAATATCATTTAGTTGATAGCCGATATCATTGTCTTTAACCAAGTATAAGCATCCGGAAAACTGACGCTCCAACATGTCCCTTCTTTTCGTAAGCACTATCCTTCCTTCGGTAGCGGCTAAACGCAACATTTCCCTTCCGGCTTCTTTGGGAAAAACTACGGCATCATAACCTAAAAGCCGCAGCCATTTGGCCAGCTTTCCCAAGGTAGCATCAGCAATGAATTGAGGATCGTCCAACATTACCCGGAAAAATTATTGTTGCATTCTGGATTCATCAATGATCGGCGGCGGTTCATTGACGCGGAGTTCCTTACGCAAATCGCGAATAGTCCTGTTCAAGCGGCTAATCGTACGGTTCAAACGAAAACGTTCCACTATCCCCCATAAACTCGCAATTATTATTCCGACCAGAAGAGAGGCAAAAATCAGCAGATAAGCCGGCACAACAACATCCAAATATTTATAATATTGCAGACGTACCAGCGCCGAATTCAATTGGGAAAAAGTCACACTAAAAATAATAAATACTATAGTTAAAATTAAATAAATTATTCTCATCGCATCATACCTCCTGATGATATTTTTTAAAGAGAGGAGCAAGTTTAGCCGCTGTCGTAGCCACATCCTCCGGTATTATACGTACATTGCCAATTACGCTCATAAAATTAGTATCGCCTTCCCACCGCGGGATTACATGAAGGTGAAGATGTTCCGCAATTCCGGCTCCGGCCGCCTTGCCTAAATTCATGCCGACATTGAATCCGGCCGGATTCATCGTTTCCCGCAGAGCTTTTAGTGCTATTTCCACAAGATCGAAAATTTCTTTTCTTTCTTCCTGCAACAAATCTGAATATTCACCTGTATGCCGCCGGGGAATAATCATCAAATGACCGCTTATGTAAGGATATCTGTTCATCATAACAAAGCTGTATTTAGCTTCATAAATGATATGCTCATCGCACCTGACTAAGCATTTACAGAAAACACACTCGTCAGTCTTTTTGCCTTTAATATATTCCATGCGCCAGGGAGCAAAAATAGTTTCCATATTTTTAAAAACCACCAACTAGATGTTAATTATCCTACCTGCTACTTCTTTGTCAATTTCTAATATGCCGATAGTCTTGGAAGACGCAAAATGTCTATCTACCGCCGAGCCGGGATTAAAGAACAGCACTTTACCCTTTTTATAATTTGCCGGCTTATGCGTATGTCCATAAACAATACAATTCACATCATCAAATCTGGCTAATATTTTTTCTTCAATACCCCAGGGAGATCCCCAGCCGTGAATCAAGACAAATTTAAATCCTTTTATTTCAAAAAGTAAATATTCGGGCAATTTTTCTTTAACCGCAAGGTTATCCATGTTACCACATACCGCTTTGACTTCTTTTCCCCCAAAAATTTCCAAAACACGCAGATCGACCAAATCTCCCGCATGAAGAATCATATCTACATCGCTAAAATGTTCAGCAACGCACCTTCTCACTTTATCATCATGCCCTGTCAGATGAGTGTCGGAAATGACCCCAACTTTTATCTTCTTCTCTTCCATAATCAACTGCGAAAGTATTAGCGGCAAGACACAAAAAAAACAAGTTTTATTTAGTGAGATCCCAATTCCAAAAGCGAAGCGCATAACCTAAAGGTCACACGTTGAAATTGGTTGATCGAATTATCCCGTGAGCATAGCGAAACGGGATCAACAACCACACTATATCCTATTAACAAAAAAAGAGCTTTTAATTTGACTTTAGTATTAAGTAAAGTTAATATTTTAATATGAAAAAAGATGTCGCCTCAAAAAGAATCGGTGATCTAAGAAGAAAAATCGAATACCACAATAAGCGCTACTACCAGCAGGATGACCCGGAAATATCCGATCCCGAATATGACCGCTTAATGAGGGAGCTTCGGAAATTAGAAAAGCAGTATCCCGAAGAATACTCAGTGACGTCTCCTACACAAAGAGTGGGAACCGCCCCGCTTGATAAGTTTGTTTCTTTTAATCATCCTTCTCCTATGTTCAGTATTAAAGATGCGTCTTCTAAAAAGGAAATTCTTAACTTTGATAACAGCATTAAACGAGTACTCAAGATTGATAAATTTTCATATGTAAACGAACCAAAGATTGATGGTCTTGCCGTAAACTTAATATACGAAAACGGTATTTTTAAGCAGGGGGCAACTCGCGGTGACGGCACGACTGGTGAAGATGTCACGCAAAACCTCAAGACTATTTCTTCCCTGCCCTTAAAAATGAAACACACGTCAAGTAATCCGATTCCTTCTTTTATAGAAATACGCGGCGAAGTTTATATGGAGATAGCGGAATTAGAACAACTTAATAAAGAGAGAATTGAAAATGGGGAAGAACCTTTCGCCAATCCACGCAATTTCGCTGCAGGTTCTCTACGTCAACTTGATCCGAAAATCACTGCGCAACGCCCACTCAAGATTTATATTTATGCCGTTGGTAATGCCCGCGGTATTAGCTTTTCTACTCAATGGGAAGTTCTACAAACTCTTTCTGAATGGGGATTCCCAGTTAATCCTCTTTTCGAATATGCACAAGACATCCAAAGATGTATTCAATATTTTGAACACATCGCTACCATAAGAAAAGATCTACCATATAAAATTGATGGTGTGGTTTTAAAGGTTAATGATCTCTCGCAACAGGAAATGCTTGGCAATATCTCACGCAGTCCACGTTGGGCGTTGGCTTGCAAATTTCCGCCCGTTCAGGAAAAAACAAAAATTATAAAAATTGAAGTTCAAGTAGGACGTACAGGTATTTTAACACCGGTGGCTATCATGGAACCTGTGAATGTAGATGGCGTCGAGGTTAAGCGGGCGACTCTTCACAATATGGACGAGATTGAAAAAAAGGACATTCGTATAGGTGATGCAATTATCATTGAGCGTGCAGGGGATGTAATCCCACGAATCGTAAGAGTCGATGAATCGGTAAAAAGAAACGGCACTGAAACAATATTTGTTATGCCCACCATTTGCAAAGAGTGTGGTTCCAAGGTAATTCGACTTGAAGGAGAGGCTTTTTACCGTTGCATGGGTGGCTTATTATGTCCCGCACAGAGAAAAAGGGCTATTGACCACTTTGGAAGTCGCCAAGCAATGGATATTGATGGTCTTGGTGAAGAATTAGTAGATCGTTTAGTAAGAAACAACATTGTGAAAACGCCGGCAGATTTGTATAGATTGAATGTAGCCTCATTGGTCACTTTGGAACGAATGGCTGATTTATCTGCTTCAAATCTTATTAATGCTATTGAAAATAGCAAGCATACTACTTTTGGACGATTTATTTATGCGTTAGGCATTCCAAATGTAGGTGAAGCAACGGCAAAGGCTCTTGCAAAGTTTTTTGGTAATCTTGACAGATTGATGTCAGCATATCCAAAAACACTACAATACATTCAAGATATTGGTCCTGAAGTTGCGAAGTCAATTTACTATTTTTTCAGAGAACAACATAACCAAGAAGTGATTTCCCAATTAATAATATCAGGTATAAAGTGGGATGAGTTGAAGAAGAGTAAAGCCATTATAAGAACAACCTTATCCGATTTTTTAAATCGGTTACGCAAGCCTATCATAGACCCTGACAAAGAAATTAACTGGTCTGGCATCCCCAAGATGGGTGAAAAAACGGCTGAACGCATGGCAATTTATTTCAGTAATAGTATAGAAAAACTAATGGAAGCAGATGAGAAAGTTCTATTAAAGATCAAGGGTATTAATGAGACATTAGCAAGAAATATTGTTCTATTTTTTAAGGAACCAGAAAATCTTAAAGTCATCAAACAACTTCGAGAATGCGGTGTACGTTGGGATGCTGAAGTGAAGGAAGCACAAGTCTCTTCTTCACAGGTGAGTAGAAAAATTTTCGTCCTTACGGGGACGTTAACAAAATTAACAAGAGATGAAGCTAAGAGTAAAATCGAGACACTGGGCGGTCGAATTTCAGGTAGTGTTTCAAGAAATACCGATTTTTTGGTTGCGGGTGAAGAACCTGGAAGCAAGTTGACAAAGGCTATAGAATTGGGCGTTGAAATTTTAGATGAAGGAAAATTTATGGTGTTGTTGGCCGAAGCTAAAAAGGAAGACGATCAATGAAAGAAGAAACGATTATAAAGGTTATTAGCAGTTCTGGTGAGCCATACGATGTCCACTTTAAATTCTTAGAAAATAAATTCACAGTTATTTGTCACTGCCGGCAGGAATTTATGGGAAACTCTGCAAACATAAGACCGGACTTCTTGATGGAGATTATTCTCTACTTTTTAATAAGGCCGACCATAAAACACTTGAGCAAATCCATGAAGTGGTCAAGAAAAGTAAATACCCGGAAATAATATCCTCATACAATATCCTTAGAGAAGAAATTGAAGAGACACAAAAAAAAGAGAAAAAGCTGAAGGAGCAGATAGAGCAAGCCTTAAAGGCAGGCATTGAGACTGTTTGACAATAGCTCTTCTTCCCAGAGCTACAGAGAGTAAGAAAATTATGAAGAGGATACATGTTATTATTTCTGGCCGGGTGCAGGGAGTATTTTTCCGGGGGGCAACCCAGCGCGCAGCCATGGATTTCAATCTTACCAGCTGGGTGAGGAATACGGCTGACGGCCGCGTGGAAGCTGTCTTTGAAGGCGAGGATAAAAACGTCGATAAAATGATAGCCTGGTGCCATATCGGCCCGCCACATGCCCGAGTTGAAAATGTTACGATCAAAGAAGAACCATACATTGGCGAATTTCGGGATTTCAGTATTAGGTATTGATAAAGATTTTAATCTTAGAACCTTCTCAAGGGCATCATATGGCCATATCACCACAGCATAACTTCGTAATTTTCCTCGGTGCTGGTTTTTCCGTCGATGCTGGCTTACCAACAATGTCCTCGTTTGGCCTGGAATCACGCACAGATTACAACACTCTATTAAAGCACGCAAGTTTGAACGAAAAGTACGCCGCACAAATGTTAGTCGATGCTGCCAATGCATTCTATACCTTCCAAGAATTTTGTAAAAAATCCCCAGTTATTTCTTCTGATGATTTAAATAATTTTGAAACTGTTTTTTGTATCGTTGAATCTATGATTGAGGCAAGAAAAGAGACAATAACCCTGAAAGAGATAGATTATCATTTGGATAAATTAAGTGAACAATTACAATTGTGGCTGTGGAAAATCTATCAACAAAGTCCTACCACAAATCCGGATAGAAGAACTCACAAGCAAACTTATACGGATTTTTTTAATTGGCTTCATATTTCAAATTTATGGGATCGAACCATTGTTGTATCAACAAATTATGATCTGATGTTCGAATACTTAACTTGGGAAATAAGACAACAAACATGCACCTATTACCCCTTAGAGGAATCTGTAGATAATCTGAAGCCAATCGTAATTGGTGACGGTATAAACTACTTCAGTGATTGTAAGCAAAATACTAAAGAGAGTTATATACCAATTTGTAAACTTCACGGTAGCGTCAATTATTTTGAAAATAAATCAACAAATGGTGATCAAAATCTTTATATTTCAACCGATATAGGCGGCAAAACTGAAATAGGAAAGTCTGGAACATTTGATAAGTTACCTGCAATATTTGCTGTTGATGCAATTTGGAAGATCCGCGAAGACTACGGCCAAACCTTTACTCCAGCCATTATCCCCCCGACCTATGCGAAGATAACCAGAAAACCGTGGCTGAGGACGATTTGGGAGACAGCTTTTGATGCCCTCAGCGCAGCAAATACCATTCTCTTTATTGGATATAGCATGCCAGAAACAGACGGCTTTTTGCGCGCTCTAATTCATGGCGCATTTGCATTCAGGAAGGATGTACGTCATCCAAATGTTTTTGTAATAGATCCCGAGTCAAAAGTTCATAAAAAATATTCCGATCTATTTCGGGATAGCTACCACGATATCGGACAACACACTCTTCGAAAGGCATTGGAGATCGGAATATTGAACGATGTGTTGAAGACTATGGCTTAGTTTCTCATATGAAAGGAATATTTCGGCAGAGCCGTCAGAAAGATGACTCTATTTTCTGCCGAGTCGCATTCAGAATGATATCGAGGCGGCAAGGAGGAGGCTCCGGAAGCGTATATGATAATACGTTGAGGAAGCTGACGACGACGCCAACAAAGATAGCCGAATGAAGGCTGTCTCGGCACTATTTGCATTCTTTGATCCCACGTCGCTACGCTCCTGGGATCAATTCCACTTACGCTTCAAATCCCTCGTCTCTTTGCTCCTGGGATAATTCGACTTGCAAATTTCATTTCGCTCCGTTCATGAAATTTGAGTCTCATTACTTCACTACGTTCGTTTTTAGCGAGTGTCATTGATTGCTTCCGCAAAACCCGACAGAGAATTGGTAATTGTTGCGTCGTCAACGCAGAAGGCAATTCGGAAATAGCCGGGGCCGCCGAAGCCGCTGCCGGGCACAACCAGAATGTTTTTCTTCAAAAGCATTTTGACAAATTCCACGTCATCGGGAATCGGGCTTTGGACAAATAAATAAAACGCCCCCTGCGGTTTTTCGAATTTGTAGCCCGCTTTGGCTAATCCTTCGCAAAGAATGTCGCGTTTCTTTTGATACACTTTAACATTGACTGCCGCATCCTGCAACTTGGCCACAATTCTCTGCATTAATGCCGGAGCATTGACAAAACCCAATATCCGCGTGCAGAGAACTAAAGCGTTAAGCAGATCAGTGCTATGCTCAATTTCCGGATTAACGGCGATATAACCTATTCTTTCTCCCGGCAATGACAATGTCTTGGAATAAGAATAAGCAATAATACTGTTTTTGTAGGTCTTCAAAATACTGGGCACAGTAATACCATCGTAAACGATTTCGACATAGGGTTCATCGGAGACGAGATAAATAGTTTTATTCATCTCCTTACTCTTCTCCGTCAATAGTTGGGCAAGGTCGTCGATATTTTGCTGGCTATAAACTTTTCCCGTCGGATTGTTGGGCGAATTGATCAAAACGGCTTTTGTGTTATCGCTGATTGCCGCAGCGATCGCCTTTATATCCAGGGAAAAATCAGTGTTGGTTTTGGCAAATTTGACGACGCCTCTGTAATTATCAACGTAAAAAGGGTATTCGAGAAAATAAGGTGTCGGCACTATTACTTCATCTTCCGGATCAAGCAGAGATTTAAAAATCACATTTAATGCCCCGGCAGCGCCGCAGGACATAATCACATGATCGGAGTTGAGTTTCAGGCCGGATTTCTTATTTATTTTTTCGGCAATCGCCTGCCTTGTCTCCTGATAACCCGAGTGGGGCATATATCCATGCTTATTGGGAATAATGAGGCCAGCCGTGTTTATCAATTCTTTCTTAAAATATTCCGGCGGCTCTACATTGGGATTGCCCAAACTGAAATCAAACACTTTATCGGCGCCATATTTCTTTTTCATAACGGCGCCTTCTTCAAACATTTTTCTGATCATCGATGATTTCGAAAGGGATGATTTGATCTTTCGGGCAATAGACATAAATGCTAAGCTCCTTGGAAACAGTTGTGAGAATATTAAGAGTCGTGTTTACGGCGTCTCACCAAAATATAAACGCCAATTAAAACCAGAATGGCCGGTAATATATATTGGGAAAGCTTATAAAGCTCAAAACCATAACATTCGGTAATCAGAAATAATACGCCGACAATTGTGATAAACCAGCCGCCGACATCTTTGACTCTCTGAATCAGCGTGCAGATACCGACGACAATGAGCAATATCGGCCAGGTCTGCCTGAAGGGATAAATTTCCGCTTTGGACAAGTAAATCAAAACGCCTAAAGTAATTAAAATCATGCCGCCGGTAAGCACATTATGTTTTTGCTTCGCCATAAAAGAATCTCCTTATTCGTATTATCTTTAAGCGGCCGGATTTTACTCCGGCCGCATTCGTTGTTGAAACTCCAATTTCAAAAACGTAGTGCATAACCTAAAGGTCACACATGCTGAAACTTGTAGGTCGAATTATCCCGCAAAGCGGAGGTAATGAACTACAAGAGCGTACTTTGTGGTTCATTCCCGTGGCTTATAATTTCTCCGCAAGTTTTAGAAAGGGCTTAAATAAATCAATGGGTATTGGAAATACCGTTGTGGAATTGTTTTCTGCTGCAATTTGATTCAATGTCTGCAGGTAACGCAATTGCAGCGACATCGGCTGCGTTTCCATCAAAGCTGCTGCATCGACAAGCTTTTGTGCGGCCTGGAATTCGCCTGCAGCATTGATGACCTTGGCGCGCCGTTCTCTCTCCGCTTCTGCCTGTTTGGCAATGGCCCTTTTCATCTCCTCAGGCAGATCTATCTGTTTCACTTCGACCCTGTCGACTTTAATCCCCCAGGGTTCGGTACTGCGATCCAGGATTTCCTGCAAGGTTAAATTAATCTTCTCCCTTTCTGACAAAATCTCGTCCAGTTCAACCTGACCACAGACACTTCTCAGGCTGGTCTGAGCCTGTTGATCTGTCGCAAAGCGATAATTCTCCACCTTGATAATGGCCGCGGTAGCATCTAAAACCGTGTAGAATACTACGGCGTTGACTTTAATGGACACATTGTCCCGGGTAATGACATCCTGCGCAGGAACCTCCCACGTAATTGTCCGCATATCCACCTTGACCATTTTATCCACAACGGGTATCAAAATAATAAGGCCAGGTCCCTTTGTATCAAGCACCCTCCCCAGACGAAAGATGACGCCTCTTTCATACTCGTTTAAGATACGAATCGCGGATGCCAAAAACATAAATACCAGCACGATAACAACTATTGTCGGTAAAGAAAAAGCACCAAACATTTTAAATATCCTCCTTTTATTTATTTTTAAAATCTTTACTCTTTTTTTATTTCTTCCACAATCAAGCTCAGATCTTCAACTTTGAGAATTTTTACTTTTGCTCCTTTTTTTATTGGTTTTTCACTCGTCGCTTTCCAGTATTGTCCTTTTAAAAATACTTTCCCTTCATTGGCAATATCGGTCAGCACTTCAGCTTCCGCGCCAATCATTGCTTCGGTGCCGGTAAAGTGTTTCCGCCTTTGCGCTTTAATCGCCATCCAAATAACCGCAATAAAAAAGCCGGAGACTAATAATACCGCAGGAATTAAAACGTGCAAAGAAATACGCAATGCCGGCTCCGGCGAATCAAACAAAAGCAATGACCCAAATACCAATGAAATTACACCACCAACCGTAAGTATGCCATGACTCATAACTTTTATCTCCGCAATAAATAAAATAACGCCGAAAATTATCAGTAAAATTCCCGTATAATTTACCGGCAATGTAGATAATCCGAAAAAAGCCAAGAGCAACGATATCCCGCCGATTACTCCGGGTAAAATTGCACCCGGCGTAGAGAGTTCAAAATACAAACCCGCCAGGCCGATCAATAAAAGAATATAAGAAATATTGGGATCGGAAATGGCTGCCAGTATTCCCTGCCGTGTCCCCATCTCTTTATTATTGATTACCGCATTTTTTGTCGATATTTTCTTTTTACCGCTGGCCAGAGTTATTTCTTTCTTATCGATTGCCGCCAAAAGCTTATCTACATCCGGCGCAACAAAATCGATGACATTTAGCTTGAGGGCTTCGTCGGCGGTTATGGATTCGCTTTTGCGTACGGCTTTTTCCACCCACTCTTCAGAACGACCTCTTGTTTTGGCTATGCTTCGGGCGTAGGCGGCGGCGTCATTTTCCACTTTTTTGGACATGGTTTTATCCATACCGCCGCTGCCGCCAAGGCCGATTGCCACGGGATGAGCAGCGCCGATATTCGTGCCGGGAGCCATGGCCGCTATATGGGCGGCTTCCGTGATAATAACTCCCGCCGATGCGGCACGTGCACCCGGAGGATAAACAAAAACAATCACCGGCAAAGGAGCATTAAGAATGCTCTTGGCAATATCCCGCATCGCCGTATCCATTCCCCCCGGCGTATCCAGCAAGATAATTATTCCTTCAGCGCCGGCTTTTTGCGCCTCTTCAATGCTGTTGGCTATATATTTTGCCGTTGGCGACGTGATAACACCTTCAACTTTAATCACGTTAAATACCGGTTTTTTCTCCTGACCCCAAACCCCGCCGCTTAATAATATTAATATTACTGCCAATGTATAAATTATTTTTTTGTACATTTTTTTCACCTTTTTTATTTTGTTCCTGTGGATCTAAACCGGAACTTCTCTTATTATCATTTGGACATCTTCCCAGACAAGTTTTTTTGCCGAGGGATTTCTTAGGAGATACGCCGGATGATACGTCGGCATTAATTTTATGCCTTCGTAAGAATGAAAACGGCCCCGCAGCATAGTTATCGGAATATCGGTTTTTAAAAGTGTTTGCGCGGCAAAAGTCCCCAAAGCGCAAATTACCTGGGGCGAAATAATCTGGAGTTGCTTTTTTAAAAACGGTTCGCATAACCCGATCTCATTAGGCAAGGGGTTGCGATTACCGGGTGGACGGCATTTAAGTATATTGCAGATATAGACATCTTTGCGTTTCAAGCCCATAGCCTCTATAATTTTCGTTAAAAGCTGACCGGCTCTCCCGACAAAGGGCAAACCCTGTTCATCTTCATCGGCCCCGGGAGCTTCACCCACAAAAACAATACGCGCGGATGGATTTCCAGCGCCAAATACTAAATTGCGTCTTGTCTTGCCCAATGGACAAAGATGACAAGTTTTCATCTCCTGATATACTTTTTCTAACTCTGCCTCTTTATTCCCGGTAAGATTTTCAATAGGGGGGAAAAGCGGCGATTTTTCCCCCCATTCCAGCCCGACGGCTAAACTTTCCTGATTTGGAACATATCCCTTGATCGCCTTAACAACAGAGAGCAATTCTTCCTGTAGTTGACTGTTGGATGATAACAAAAATAATTCCGCCATTACTTCTTACCGCCGCCTTTCTTCTGAACTAAGTTTTTGACGCGATTAAGAATTTCTTCCGCCGCTTCGATTTTAGTCATTTTGCTCAAAGATTCGGCCTTGCCTTTGTTATCAATTATCGTAATTATATTCGTATCGGTTTGAAAACCGGCGCCATCTTGGCGCAAGTCATTGGCGACAATCAAATCCATATTTTTCTTTTCCAGTTTTGCCCTGGCATTGGCTAAAAGATTTTGCGTTTCCATGGCAAACCCTACCAATATGCGCTTGCCTTTATTTTTTCCAATTTCCGCAATTATATCCGGATTTTTTTCCAACTCCAAAGAAAAAGATTTTTTATCTTTTTTTATTTTATCCCTGGAGAAAACATTCGGTCTATAATCAGCTACAGCGGCAGCTTTGATAATAATTGTGGCGTTTTTGTAATTTTCCGACACTGCTTTATGCATCTGGCGCGCCGTGCGTACCTCGATAATTTTTTCTACTTTGGGAAAAGGCAAAGAGGTTCGTCCGGTAATCAAAGTTACTTGAGCGCCGCGCCTGCCGGCAACTCTGGCCAAGGCGTAACCCATTTTCCCCGATGACCTGTTTGTAATGAACCGCACCGGATCCAGCGGTTCTTCCGTGGGCCCCGCAGTGATTAAAACTCTTTCCCCGGCAAAATCTTGGGGAGTCAATAGCGCCTCAATTTCTTCGACAATTCCCGGAACGTCGGGCAGACGGCCGGCGCCTTCGGTTTTGCAGGCCAATTCTCCCTTGCCGCTGTCCATAATGACATAACCATGATTTTTCAGTTTGCTGATATTTTCCTGCACAATGGGATTTTCCAGCATCTTGTCGTTCATTGCCGGACAAATCAAAGTCGGTTTGGCGGCAGCCATAATTGTTGTCGAGAGCAGATCATCGGCGATGCCTGAGGCGATTTTTCCGATTATGTTGCCCGTTGCCGGCGCTATAACAAACGCATCGGCAAATTGTGCCAGAGCGATATGAGCCATGTCGTACTGCGCGGTCGGCGCAAACATTTCCGTGTAAACCATGCCGCCGGAAAGAGTTTGCAGGGTCAAGGAAGAAATAAACGCTGTCGCGCTTTTCGTCATGATGACTTTTACCTGCGCTCCTTCCTTAACCAGCGCGCGTGTTAATTCCGCCGATTTATAAGCGGCAATTCCACCCGTAATTCCCAAAACAATTTTCTTTCCTTTAAGCATAATCTTACCTCTGTGGTTGATTATTCGGAGAATATAGCAGCGTTTTATCACAAGATCAAGGCATAACTGCCTTGAAAATGGCGCTGTGCGCAAAGTTTTATCTTTTGATTTTACTTTAAATATCAACTGGTTTAACTTACAAAAAGAAAGAAGCGGCGCCAGATTACCGCATGTTTCTGCCCAGAAATCTTCCCCTAATTTTTCCACCTGTTAAAAAGGGAAAATTGCCTTGCAAAAGAAGCTAAAAGCTATTATTAAAACCGCGCACATTGAATCCCCGGATTAATTAGGAACAATTATGAAAAGGTTTGGTTTCTATCTGGCAATTTTTTTGGCTGTATTAATTATCGGCTCTCTTTGCTGGCTTTATTTTGCTGATTATCTGGAAAGAGAAAAACCGGCAATTACATTAAATCAGGAAATCATCGCCATCGGAAAGCAAAAGAACATCGGCATCACCTTTTCCGACCGGAAAAGTGGCCTTTCCAATTTAAAGGTAGAAATTGTTCAGGATAACAAAAACCAAATCCTGGCCGACAATAATATTCCTTCCCGAGGAACCAAAGAAAAGGTTTTGCAGTTGACCATAGACACAGCCACGCTCAAACTTCACGATGGTCCGGCAATGATCACTATTACGGCCAAAGATTTCGCCCTTTTTAAAAATCAAACGACTCTATCTATCGCGGTAAAAATCGATACCGTACCTCCGCAGATATCGATACTCAATCCGGCCAATTACATAAATCAGGGCGGTACAGGTTTCATTGCCTATCGGATTTCCAAACCCGCTTCCGTCAACGGTATCTATGTCAATGACTACTTTACTCCCGGCTATGCATTAATGATTGACAACAAGCCGACCTATGTTGCCTACTTTGCAGTGCCGCTGGACGCATCAAAAGCAAAAACAAGTTTCACGATATTTGCCCAGGACGATGCTGGAAACGAAGCAAAGGCAGCGCTTCCCTGTGTAATTAGAGAAAAGACATTTCGTGTGGATAAAATGTCTTTGAATGAAAATTTTCTGCAGCAAAAAATGCCGGAATTTCAAACAGCGGTTCCCGCGCTGAAAGAGAAGACACTTCCCGAAGTCTTTATTTATGTCAATTCTCAAATGCGCAATGATAATTTTCAGACAATTCAAACTATTTGCCAAAAATCAGTATCTCCAAGACTTTGGCGGGGCGCTTTCTTACGTATGCGCAATGCCTCTACCATGTCTCTTTTTGGCGACAAGAGATATTATATGGCTGGCGGTAAAGTTGTTGCCGAATCTCTGCATATGGGAGTCGATCTAGCCTCACATGCTAACGCTGCTATTGAAGCGGCTAATAACGGAATTGTTGTTTTCACGGGAGCTTTAGGCATTTACGGAAACACCGTTATTATCGATCATGGTTTAGGGGTATTCAGCCTGTATGGGCATTTATCTTCCATTGAAACCGCCGTCGGCAAAAACGTGAAAAGGGAAGAACTAATCGGTCATTCCGGTTTATCGGGACTAGCGGGGGGGGACCATTTACATTTCAGCATTATTGTCGGCGGACAATTTGTTAATCCCCTGGAATGGTGGGATCCGCACTGGATCGAAGATAATATCAATAGAAAAATGCGCTTCTGAGTCAGCTTTTATTGATGTCGCGATGGTTTAGATTGACCATATACTTCATCGCGGAAAAGTAAGAACTCAATTCATTGGCCATAACTACAGAACGGTGTTTCCCGCCGGTGCAACCCAGGGCAACATTTAAACGAACTTTTCCTTCTTTTTCATAGAGAGGAATCAGTAAGGCCATTAAGTCCAATATTTTTTTCAAAAATTCCTTGCTTTCTTTATTTTTCAAAACATAGTCTTTCACGGCGGCATGGTGGCCGTCGAAGTTCTTTAGATTTTCAACAAAGTAAGGATTAGGCAAAAACCTTACGTCAAAAACAAGATCGGCATCGGCGGGCAATCCATAACGATAGCCGAAGGAAGTAACATTAACGACCATTTTATGATACCCGGAAGATGGAAGAAAATGCCTCTGTACTATATCTTTTAGTTGGTGAACGTTAATGGAAGTTGTATCGATAATTTTATCCGCCATTTGTTTCAATGATAATAATTTTTCTCTCTCCAACAGGATGCCCTCCATGATGGGACCTTTTTCAGAAAGAGGATGAATACGTCTTGTTTCGCTAAACCGATGCAAAAGAGAATCGTCACTTGATTCGAGAAAGAGAATGTCGATTTTGTAACCCTTGTCTTTCAAGCGCGTAAATATTCGCGGGTACTTATCGAGGAAACTTCTTTCGCGCAGATCCATGACCATTGCTACTCGATCTATTTCCGGTGATGAAAGAGTGGTTATATCAAGGAATTTCGGAAGCAGAACAACCGGCAGGTTATCCACACAGAAAAAACCGATATCTTCCAATGCCCGCAGGGCTGTACTTTTACCGGAACCGGAAAGGCCTGTGATAATTACAACTCGCAGATTTTTCATTCAACTGTCCTTTTTAAACTGCTGAATGGCTTTTTTTAGCAGATTTTTATCAAAATAGCCAGAAGATGGAATTTTTACCTGTACACACGGCAATTTAGTTCCCAGGATTTCCATCTCTCTGCTATTTAAAGAAAATCGGGATACGCCGGCCTTTCTAACTTCTATAATTCCGGCAAGAGTTGTCTGCTTTTTAATCCTATTGGAATCTAATATTTTTTTTACAGGAACAATTCCTGTTTCTTTTGTATGCAACAGGTTTTTGATTTTCGCATGGCCGCTGGCAATCAATTTTCCCCTTTGCTTTCTTTTGATAACAACAATATCATCGGCAATCCAGTAATTACCTTCTTTAACCAACACTAAGGCTGATGTTGTTTTTCCGATTCCACTGGCCCCTGTAATTAATATGCCTCTACCCTGACATTCAAAAACAACGCCATGAAAATTCGCAATTTCTTGCATTTTTTGGCTAACTAAACCTTTCCACAAGTTTTACAAACAATGCTCATTAAAAGCGGATAATTCCTAAGCGCTGTTATTATCTAAGGCGAAATATATCAGATTAAAGGAGACAGGATTCATCCTGATCAATAATTATTTTATACAAGTCGCCTCGGGACTTTGCTTCCAATAGCTTTTTACGAAAATTAGGCGCTTTCAACATTTTGGAGATTTTGGCCAAAGCTTTTAAATGCTGACCGGCCGAATTTTCCGGTGCCAAAAGCAGGAAAAAAAGATGGACGGGCTTACCGTCTATGGAATCAAAGGCAATGCCTTCGTTGCTGCGTCCGAAAGCGACAACAAGTTCTTCCAGGGTGGGTACTTTACCGTGAGGAATGGCAACACCGTCACCTATTCCCGTGGAACCAAGCTTTTCTCTCTGTTTTAAAACTTCTATAACCGCGGAAGAATCGAGTTTAAGTCCTCCCTGGATTATTGTATCAACCAACTCTTGCAAGGCTTCGGTTTTGTTTTTAGCCGACAAGTTATCATTAATAAATCCACTATTGAAAATCTGATCCAGCTGCATTTTACACACCTCAGCTGTTTGTCTCGATCAGGGTATAATTCCCATCATCGCGACGGTAGACCAAACTTACTTTTTCCGAAGAAGAATCTCGATAGATTATAAAGTGGGCGTTGGTTTCTTCTATTTCCATTACCGCTTCATCAAGCGACATTGGTTTTAATATTATTTTACGCGTTTCCGCAATTCTGTTTGTTGCTGATTCTTCGATTTCCGCTCTTTCATTTACTTTCTCCATGCCGCGGCGAATACTTTTAGGCTTATGTTCTCTGATTTTATCTTTTTGTTTTTTCAGTTGCTTTTCAATTTTTTCTATACAGTTATCAATGGCCAAATGCATGTCTTTGGCTTCTTCCTTCGCATTTACATTCCACCCATTGGCGCTCAGATTTATTTCCACAAAATTCCTGAATTTTTCCATAGAAAGGATGATATGAGCTTCGGCTGGCGCATCTACATATTTATTTAACTTCCGAAGTCTTTCTTCCGCGTAAACTTTTTGCCATTTCTCACCTTCACTGCTTCTGAAAGTCACCGAAATTTTCATTATTTTTCCTCCCCCTTTCTACTCATCTCCCCGGCATTATATTATGAAAGCTTAACACCGGCATGACAATAAAGGCCAGTCATATATTGATGTAAAAGCCAGAAGTCAATTGTTTTTTTATTTTTTCTTTTATAAAAATAATTACTTATAATAATTCTAAAAATATTTTTTCCTTTTCGAAGAAGGTAAAATACCCATCATCTCCCTGTACTTAGCGACAGTGCGGCGGGCGATATCGATGCCGTTTTCTTTCAGCAAATCCACTATTTCGCAATCACTATATGGTTTTTTGGGCTTTTCTTTGCCAATTATCTTCTTAATTTCTTCTTTAACGCTTTTTGAGGCAATATTTTCCCCGGATACTCTTTGAATGGAACTGCCGAAGAAGTACTTCATTTCAAAGATTCCCCGCGGCGTATGCATGTATTTATTAGTCACTACGCGGCTAATAGTGGATTCGTGCATTTCCACATCATCGGCAATATCACGCAACACCAGCGGTTTGAGAAAATTGATGCCCTTGTCAAAAAAATCTCTTTGATATTTAACGATGCTTTCCGCTACCTTATAGATTGTTTTTTGCCGCTGTTGGATGCTTTTAATCAACCACGTGGCCGACTGCACCTTTTCTCGGATATATTTTTTCCCGTTTTCTTCCTTATTGCGGCCATGAGAGCCAAGTCCGGCCATAATTTCGCGGTAAAAATTACTGATGCGCAAATGAGGCAAACCATCATCATTAAGAATTATTTTATATTCATCTCCGGATTTGACAATATAAACATCGGGAATGATTGCTTGAATTTTTTCTTCGGAATAAACGCTGCCCGGCCGGGGGTCCATACTGCTGATCAATAATACAGCCTTCTCCACTTCACGCAAAGGCACTTTTAATTTGCGGGCAATATGGACATAATTTTTCAGTTCCAAATCCTTAAGGCAGTCCCTAATAATAACTTCGACAAGCGGATTTTTTTTCACACCCGGCATTTGCGCTTGAATTAACAAACATTCCTGCAAACTGCGGGCGGCTATTCCGGGCGGATCAAATTCGTGAATCTTTTTCAGAACAGCTTCCACGAATTCTTCACTAATATTTTCCAGAAGGGCAATTTCCGGCACAGTCGCGCATAAATAACCATTTTGGTCAAGATTGCCGATAATTTGGGTGCCAATACGCATTTCATCTTCAGTCAAAGGTGAAAGCTTCATTTGCCACATCAAATATTTTGTCAGCGATTGGCTTTCGGTAAGAACATTATCCCAGGAAGGCGCTTCCGTATCTCTGCGGCCATATGTTACCCCAACCGGTCCATAATCTTCCAGATAGTTATTCCAGTCAAATTCTGAGCGGCCGTCGCCTTCTCCGGTGAGTTCAACGGTACGTTCAACAGCTTTAGTTGTGTCTTCGCGTTCAATCGATTGAATATCTTCTTCGCTTTTGGCGTGAACTTCCTCATCATTTCCTTCATCCGGGGAAACTTCTTCCAAGAGGGGATTTTCTTCCATTTCCTGATTGATTGTATCGACAAGTTCCAATCTGGATAACTGCAACAATTTTATGGCCTGCTGCAGTTGCGGTGTCATAATTAACTGTTGGGAAAGTTTTAAACTTTGTTTTAACTCAAACGCCATAAAAAATAATCATAATTCACGGATTTTTTATAAATTGAAATTTTCCCCAAAATAGAATTTTCGGGCAAGTTCACTGTGAGCTATTTTTTCCGGTTCGCCTTCAACAAGTATCTCCCCTTCGTTGACAATATAAGCCCGATCACAACAGGCAAGGGTTTCGCGCACATTATGGTCGGAAACGATGATACCGATTCCTTTATTTTTTAACTTTTGGATAATTTTTTGGATGTCGGCAACAGCGAGCGGATCAATGCCGGCAAAAGGTTCGTCCAGAAGAATATACTTGGGAGATGTAACCAATGCCCGCGTTATTTCCACCCTTCTTCTTTCGCCTCCGGACAGAGAATAGGCATAGTTTTTCGCCAAGGAGGTCAAATCAAGTTCTCCCAGAAGCTCCTGAAGTTTTTCCTTTCTCTCCTCCTTCTGCATATCAAGGGTTTCCAATATGGCCAAAATATTTTCTTCGACAGTAAGCTTGCGGAAAACAGATGGTTCCTGCGGCAGATAATTTAAACCTTTGCGCGCCCTCTGATACATAGGATACAAGCTAATGTCTTCACCGTCTAAAAATATTTTCCCGCCATCCGGCTTAATCAAGCCGACTATCATATAAAAAGTGGTTGTTTTCCCTGCGCCATTGGGGCCGAGTAAACCTACTACTTCACCCGGAGAAATCGATAAATCAATTCGATCGACTACTCTCCGCTTGTTATAAATTTTGGTTAGTCCTTCTGCCGATAATTTACTCATACTTTTTCGTTGCTAAATAATTACTGTTTATTTTTTTCCGTCTTTTTTTCTTGCGGATAGATTACAGCCTTAACCCTCTCCTTATTCTCCGGACCACATATTTCGGCGCTGCCTCGTTTTTCATTGACGTAAACGATTACTCTGCATCCTTTTATAGTATTTTTCCCTTCACGTAGTAAGGCGTTGCCGGTCAAAACAATTTGACCGGTATCATTATAATATACTGCCTCATTACCGGTGGCGAGTCTTTCTCCCTGCGTTACCGAAACATTTCCTTTTGCTTCAATTTTGTCCAGATCACCCGTTCCTTCGATCTCCATCTTCCCGATTTTGTCTTTTTTAGCGGGATCTTTTTTATAATATAAAAGCAGCTGGTCCGCTTTCAATACCCGGTCTCCCTGTTTGGCTACGGCGTTACCGGTAAACATTATCAGCTTCTTTTCATTAAAAGCTTCCAGGCGATCGGAAACTATTTCAATAGGTTCATTCTTTTTAATTATATCTGCTTTAACGATGCTATTATTATCCTGAGCATACAGGCTGCCAGGCACCAGCAGGGCAACAAATAAGACGACAAACGGATATATTTTCCTATCAATCATTTCATTTCTCAACTATTTTATTTTTGCTTTTACCATGGATGAAAGGTTTAATTGTCCTTTATTAATGAAGAGGGTAAGCCCCACACCTTTTATTTTTATGCGCTTATTTTCCATGGTTACCGGCGCGTCGGTAAAAAATTTTCTTTCGACATCACTATAATTCAAATGATCAGTATAAAACTTGTCACCGGCATCGGACGTGATTACCACATTACCTTTTATTTCAACGTCCTTTTTATCCGTAACCATCTGGCCTTTATCCGCCGTCATTAAGAAAGATTTACCGTCAGGCATATTCAATTTTATTTGCACCCGGTCAAATAAAGCAAGATTTTGTTTTCTGTAATACGTGGCGGTATCGGCTTTCATTTCCCATTGGGAATTGCCTTCGCCTACTTCCGTATAAACGAAACCTTTAATTTGCAAATCGATTTGCTCCGGTAATGCTTTTAACAAATCCATGGATCTGGTATTTTTAATTTTAAATATCACCGCGACAATAATCACCACGACCACACAGGCGATTACTATTGACGATATAATTATTGTTTTTTTATTTAATTTCATTTTTTGTCCAAACTCCATTCTCCCCTTCATTGGAAAACGTATTATTTGTTATATCACTCAGGATGTCGCCTGTAAAGATATAAGGATGATTAGCGGAAATACCGAAGAAAGGCTGTTATCTTTTTATATAAAATATTCTAATGTTAGCGCCTCTTCAATCATGTTTTTGCAAACTCATACTTGGCGGCGATTTCCGCCCATTTGCCCTGGGCTTGCAAAATCATCTCACAAATCTCGCGCACCGCGCCATGCCCGCCCCTGTTGGTCGTTATATAGTCAACCGATTTTTTGACGACATCGAGGGCGTCAGCCACCGCCGCGGAAAATCCCACTCGTCTTAATACCGGTATATCCACTATATCGTCACCTAAAAAGGCCACTGCGGTTGCCGGCAAATTGTGTTTTAGTAAAATTTTTTCGAAGACATCCTTTTTATTTAACGCTCCCTGGTAAACTTCTTTAATTTCTAAGTCGCGCGCCCGATGCTGGACAACTTCCGATTCCCGCCCTGTCAACAACGCCACTTTAACTCCATAACGCTGGATTATCTTCAAGCCGTGTCCGTCACGGACATCAAAATTCTTCATTTCGCGTCCGTCATCATCCATTATTATCCGGCCGTCAGTCATGACGCCGTCCACATCCAAAATAAGCAGTTTTATGTCTTTGAGCTTTTCTTTAATATTTTTTTTCATTTTCCGTAGTTCCCTTCACCAAACTATCTATCCTTTTCAGAACCGTCAGCAGTTCTTCCAGCGAATCCAGATAAAGCGAATTGGCGCCGTCGCAAAGCGCTTTTTCCGGGTCCCGGTGCACTTCCAAAAATATGCCGTCCACGCCAGCGGCTACCGCCGCCCGCGCCAGATAGGGCACCATATCCCGCTCGCCGCCTGACGCTATGCCTTCTCCTCCGGGCAATTGCACGGCGTGGGTCGCATCAAAAATTACCGGATATCCCATATTTCTTATAATGGGCAAGGAACGCACATCAAAAATAAGGTTATTGTAGCCAAACGACGCGCCCCGTTCGGTAATCATGATATTTTCATTGCCGGCCGCTTTGGCCTTGGCTATTATGTTGGCGACATCCCAGGGTGCCAGAAACTGCCCTTTCTTAACATTGATTACCCGCGCTTTTTTGGCAATTTCCGTCACAAAATCAGTCTGGCGGCACAGAAATGCCGGTACCTGCAGGACATCCAACACTTGCACGGCGGCGTCAATTTCTTCAAAACGATGCACATCGGAAAGAAGCGGCACGCCCAGCTTCTCTTTTATTCTTTGGAGAATCGCCAATCCCTCTTTTATTCCCGGGCCGCGGTAAGATTTAATCGAAGTTCTGTTGGCCTTATCGTAAGAAGCTTTGAAAATAAAAGGAATCTTCAATTTTGCCGTTAGTTTTTGCAGATACTGAGCAACATCCAAAGCCGCATTTTCATTTTCCAAGACGCATGGACCCGCGATTAAAACAAATCCGGCTTTATCTCCTATAACAAAATCCCCCATCTTAATTTGCTTCATGATTTATTACTCTCCTTGGTTTGTTTCTGCCTCTTCTTCTGCAAAAGTAGAATCTTAATCTTGGGAATTCTTCTGCCGGCTTTTGCCGATTCGGGATTGAGCTCATAGGCGTTGATGTACGCTTTCAACGCCTCCGGATACAGTCCTTTTTTCTCGTAAGCTTCTCCCAAGTTAGCGTAAAGCTCATCATCCTCCCGGTCATATTTCAGCGCAATCAAGTAATTTTCAATAGCCTTATCCCAATTGCCGCGAGCGGCATAAGCATAACCTAAACTGGAATAAGACGCAGCTTTTTTCGGCTCCAGAGTAACTATTTTCTGGTAATATTTTATTGCCGTTTCGTACTTTTTTTCTTTCAAATAAAACTGGGCAATAATACTTAATACCTCCTTGGTCGGGGGAGACATCTTTTCATACCGGGCAATTGCTTCTTTTTCCTTGCCCAGTTTGCCGTATGTATAGGCCAAATTATAGTTCACATTTGAACTTTTAGCGCCCTGTTTAATTGCTTTTTCGTAATTTTCGGCTGATGCCGTATATTTCTTCAATTCGCCGTAGGCGAAACCTAAGCTGACATAAATCGAAGCTTTTTGGGGAAATTTTGCCGCTAATTTTTCGTAGTGCTTTACAGCCTGATCGAATTTCTTGTTTCTAAATGCCAGATCAGCAAGCCGCTCCAGAGCGTCCGTATCTTCCGGATTAATTTTCAAGACCTGTTCGTACTCTTTAACCGCTTCCGCGTCCATTTTTCTTTTTTCGTAAGCCGCTCCAAGATTAAAGCGGATTACGGGCTCGTCAGGACTAAGTGAAACCGCCTTCTTTAAATTTTCCAGCTCTTCCTGCAATTTTCCGCGTCCGGCATAGGCCGAAGCAAGATTGGCGTACGCGGCGGCCAGCTTGGGCTGATTTTTGATAATTTCCTTATAATACTTAATGGCCTCATCATATTTTTTGAGCTTCAGATAAACATCCCCCAAAGCAATTAAAGCCAAATCCGCTTCTTTTTCCTTCGAATGCTCGACAATATATTTGTATTGTTCGACGGCTAAATTTATCATTTTCTTTTTTGTGTAAGTCTCGCCCAATTTAAATCTTAGCGGATAGTTTTCCGGTTCCAGCCGCACCGCTTCCCGATAATTTTCTATAGCTTTATCCCACAGCCCTTTTCCCGCCAGAGCAAGGCCGAGACTGATATAAGTCTGCGCTTCTTGCGGACTTATTTTGACAAGTTTTTTCGATACCTCAATGGCGCGGTCAAATTCATCTTTCTTAAGATAGCACTTAGCCAATTCGGCCAGCACCGTGGTATCGTCGGGCTTAATCTCCAATATATCTTTGTATTGACTTATGGCATCATCGAGCCTGCCCTGCCGCAGGTAAACACCCGCCAGAATCTTGCGCACTCCGATATCCTGCTTATTCAAGGCTATAGCTTTTTTCAAATATTCGCTTTGCTCTTTAACATTACCCGAATCTTTGGCAAACCTGAGCCAGTCTTGCGGCATAATCACAACTTTAAGTGGAACAGCTGCTATCCTTTCATTTTGATAATTTACGCGAATTTTGTAATCGGTTATAGCGGTTGAGTCTTGGGGTATAGAACCGCTTTTCATTATCTTGTTGACCAGATCGACTCCTTGAAATAGCACTCCGATGTCATTATTGCTCTTGCTTAATCCTTCGACAATAACCCCCGTGTATTTACCGGTCAAATCATCACTGGCTATAGCCTTCACCACAAATTCGTCCCGGTAAGTCACTTCCAGCATTTCATGCTCAGTCACGCGAATATTCTTGCCGTTTTTTTCCATTTCCAGGTAATAGAAATGAGGTTTTTCCTTTAATACGTAATGGGAAAAAGTATTTTTTACCCTCATCGCGTCGTAACTGAAAGTGCGAATGGTCTGGGGATAGAAATAATATAGAAAGGCAAAAGCCGCGATAAGGATAAACAAAAGAATCAGTATTCTTCCGATGGGAATCCGCTTTTTCTTTTTCTCACCTCTGTCATCTATACGCTTACGCTGAATAATCATTTATCCCTCAACAGGTAAATTTTCTTTTCCCCGCAAAGCAGCGACTGAAATTTACCGGCAGTCAGCTCCGGGGATGATATTTATGGTGTATTTCTCTTAACCTATCCCGTGTTATGTGCGTGTAAATTTGCGTCGTGGAAATATCGGCATGTCCCAGCATTACCTGCACGATGCGCAAATCCGCGCCGCCTTCCAACAGATGCGAAGCAAAAGAATGGCGGAAAGTGTGCGGATGAACCTTCTTTTGTATTCCGGCTTTTTTAGCATAACGGACAACTATTTTCCAAAAACCCTGCCGGGTAAATTTTCCTCCAAAACGGTTTAAAAACAATACATCCGTTCTTTTTTTTTGCATCAATTGCGGCCTGGCCTTATCTATATAAACTCTTACGCAATCGTAAGCGGTTTTGCCGATAGGGACGATTCGTTCCTTATTGCCTTTGCCCATAACAGTCACGAAGCCGACCTGCCAATTAATGCTGTTCATCGTCAAATTAATCAACTCCGAAACGCGAATTCCTGTCGCGTAGAGAAGCTCCAGCATGGCGCTATCCCGTAGCGCCGAAGGCGTCTCGCCTCCCGGCTGGGATAAAATAACGTTCATTTCTTCTTTACTTATCGTATCGGGAAGCCGCATCCATACTTTGGCCAGTTCGATATTGGCCAGCGGCGTTTGTTCGACTTTTTTTTCCTGCAGGAGGAATTTATAAAATCCTCGCATAGCCGCGAGTGACCGGTTCATGGAATTGGCCGATAATCCCTCTCTTTTAATCTGCGTTAAATATTCAATAATTACCTCCGGCGTAACTTCCGTAAGCTGGGTTAAGCCTTTTTGTTCCTGGACAAATGAAAGAAACCGACGCAAATCACGGCCATAGGCTTCCAGTGTATTTTGGGCAACGCCCCGTTCAATTAAAAGATAATTGAAATACTTCGCCAGTAATTCCTGCATGGAACTTTTTAACGCAAATACGCTTATGAAGCAAAGTTTTTTTATTGACTTATTTCGCAATCTCGTAAAAATAGGGACTGAAGAATTTACAAAATCACCTCTGGGGGAAATAACCAATGAAAAAAGTCGTCATTGCCTCCGATCATGGCGCTGTGGCCCTGAAAAGCGAGATTGTAGCCTTTCTAAAATCAAAAAATTGCGCGGTAAAAGACTTGGGTGTAAATAGCGAGGATTCGGTGGATTATCCCGATATCGCTGTGGCCGCCTGTAAAGAATTTAAGAGGGGCGGATATGATTTCGGCATTTTGCTTTGCGGCTCAGGAATAGGAATGTCCATCGTCGCCAACAAAATCAAGGGTATCCGGTGCGCTCAGGTTTTCGACCTTTTTACCGCCGAGATGGCCAAAGCCCACAATAACGCCAATTTTATCGCTTTTGGCGGCAGGGTAAACTATTTGGTGCCGGTTACGGAAATGATCGAGAAATTCATGAATACAAATTTTGCAGGCGAGAGACATGAAAGAAGAGTCGCCAAAATTATGGACGTAGAAAAGAAATGTTAAAGTATCGCTGTTAACTCAGGTATTGGATATGGCGGAAGTTTTCGACAAAAAAAAGATTCGCCAGGTATTCCGCAACGTGCAAAAGCACCTGCTTATCGAGCAGTTAATCCGTCAGTTTTCCACCAACAAGGACGACATTAGAAAAACCGCCCTGAACCAAGTTACCCTTTCGAATTGCCGAAATGTCCTGGAATTAGGCTGTGCTTTCGGCGCTTTTACCGAGGCCCTGAAAGACAAACTTCATCCCGCGGCAAAAATCACCGGCCTGGATATTGTTCCCGAATATAAGCCTTTCTTTCTGGAAGCATGCGAACGCGCCGGATACGCGGGAACCTTTTCTTCTTCCGGCATCAATCAAATAAAAAAATATTCCGCCGGTTCTTTCGATTTGATTATTTGCAGTTACGCTTTATACTTTTTCGCCGATATGATTCCGGAAATTGCCCGCATTCTAAAAAGAGACGGAATTTTTATTACCATCACCCACTCCCAGTGCGACATGCAGGAGTTGGTAAGCATTATCAAAAGAATTATGAAGCAAAATAATTTACTCAATGATAAACAATCCCTGCCGATAGAAATTCTTGTCGGCCAATTTTCCGCAGAAAACGGCGAGAGGCTTCTGACTCCATTCTTTGGCTGGATAAAGGCAATCGATTACAAAAATAAGCTGATTTTTCAGCCCTCGGAAATTGATCATTTTCTGGAATACTTTCAGTTTAAAAAATCTTTTTTCCTGACGGAAACCGCCCCACGCAAAAAAACCATCGTTGACCGGCTTGTGCGCGAGCTGAAAGATGCAGTGATAGAGGGAAAGAGTATCAGCATGTGCAAGGATGATAAGATTTTCATTGCTTCTCAACCCCTGATTCCTAAGGAAACATGATGAAAAGACAGCGCAAGCATTGCCTTTACTGCGGCCGCGCCACCATCAAGAAATACGAAGACAACGTCCAGCGGGATTTCTGCCCCTCGTGTCAATCGTTTTTTTATGAAAATCCACTGCCGGTGGTTTCCGCGATTCTCGATTCTTCACGCCGGATACTTTTAGTTAAGCGCAGCCGGCCCCCATTTAAGGGTATGTGGTGCTTACCGACAGGCTTTGCCGAAGCCGGGGAAAGCATTGAAGACGCGACTTTGCGCGAACTGGAAGAAGAAACCGGCATCAAAGGCCGGATTGTAAAACTGCTGGATGTTGATTCTTACAAGAACCGTTTTTACGGCGATTTGCTTTTTTTGACCTTTGTCGTGGAAGAAAACGGCGGGAAACTTGCCGCCGGGGGTGATTGCGCGCAAGCCCGGTTTTGGCCGGTAAACAAACTGCCGCCTATGGCCTTCCCTCCCAATAAACGCGCTTTGGATGCCTATGTAAAAAGCAAAAGGGATTACTGGGCGATATTTGATTCTATTGAGCACGCGGATGAAAGAACACTTTCGCCCAAGATAGTAAAAAATCCTTTAACGCGCCGGCTCGTCAATGTCATCCTTAAAAATAAAGAAGAAATCATCAATCAATGGAGGGAAGATGTAGCGGTAAATCCGTCAACCGTCGAATACCACAGTGTGGAGAGCCGCACACTTTATAATATCTGCGACAGAATACTTTCCCAAATAACTCTCTGGCTGGGCGGCTTGCATGATGTTGACAAGGTTAAGAGTTTTTACACCAAGCTGGGCAAGGAAAGAAAAAGAGCCGGTTTTAAAATCAGCGAGGCGCTGAGTGCGCTGAGCCTTATCCGCAAGCACATCTGGACGTTTGCGCTCGCTCAGGATGCCCTGCAGAAAAACCTGGAGCTTTACATGACCTTTGAACTGCAAAGGCAAATGACTATCTTCTTCGATCTGGCCACTTTTTATTTAACTCGCGGGTATGAGGACTTTTAATATTTTATGTTCAGTAACAGCCAATAATATTTTCAGGAGGTTTGTTATGGAATTTAAAGAAGCAATGAAACAAAGACGAGCCGTTAACTATTTTGACCCAAGCAAAGACGTAACCGATGCCCAGATTAAGGAAATAATAGAAACCGCAGCGCTGGCGCCTTCCGGATTTAACCTTCAGCCGTGGAACGTAATTGTTGTCAAGGATACGGCAAAAAAAGAAATTCTGAGAAAAGTCGCCTGGGATCAGCCCAAGATTACTGAAGCGCCGGTCGTCCTGATTGTTCTGGGAGACCGCGATGGCTGGAAAAATGGGCACACCACTTTTGAGAGGGATTTCGTGGAAATGGTTAAAATCGGCGCAATGAAAAAGGATCAGCATGACTGGTTTGCCGGTGCGGCAAAATCCATTTATGGGATGAACCCTGATCAAAAAATGGCGTTTGCCTGCAAAAACGCTGGATTCTTTGGCATGTCCCTGATGCTTGCCGCCAAGAATGCCGGTCTCGATTCTCATCCGATGGACGGATTGGATGTGGAAGGCGTCAAGAAGGCATTCAATATACCCGATCAATACTGGGTTCCTCTTTTACTGGCAATTGGTCATTTTGATAAAAGTAAAACTCTTCTTCCGGCAAAATGGAGAAAAGGCTATAATGAGATAGTGGTAAATTTTTAAATTAAAAAGCATTGACAAAATTAGACATTTTTATATTACATAAAAAACAGTTGACAAACGTCAACCCAAAATGTTTATATGGAAAATAAGAAAAAAGATTCTAAAACAAAAAAGCCAACTACTCGTTATAATTTAGGTAACATCCGGCAATTGATTGACCAAGGAAAAGTTAATATAAGACCAAATGCTTTACGTTCAGCATTTGATGATTTTGGATGGGGTATTGATGACATTAAAAATGCAATAAAAAAACTTCAACCCAAACACTATTATAAACCTGAGGCTCATCGCGATAATACAGATATTACGCTTAATTATTATAAAGCACGTGGAATCAATAATGAAGACATATACACACATTTTTACATTGATCCTGATGGGATTTTGATCATTAGCAGTTTTAAGAGAAAATAGGTGAAGTATGAATTGCTTTAAATGCAATGGGTCATATCAAAAAAAGCATGGCAAATTAAAGTTCGATGACCGTTATATTGGTATAATAGTCGTTGATGATGCCGATTATTATGAATGCCCAAAGTGTGATGATCAACTATTGCCTGTGGAAACGGCAAAATTAATTGAAAATAAGCGGAAAGAATTGCTTGAGCAATATCTTCAGGCACAACCAATAAAAGATTTTTTATCGGTTGCGGAAACATCTGAATCACTGAAAATCACAAGACAAGCTTTACATAAGCATAAGCGCATAAACAACGGCTTTATATATCAGACAACGTTTAGCGGTAACAAAGTATATTTAAAAAAATCAATTGATCTATATAAGAAAAATGGTGATGGTCGTTTTTTAATAAGTAATTGGTTTTTACAAGAAAGGTTTATTGATCTTCAACGTTATGATGAATTCGATATACAAACCTGGCATCAAATTGTTCCAAGTAATTTTGCATTACCCATAAATAAATCGTTTGATGAAATTACAGTTCGTACTAAAGTAAGTCCCTATGAGTGGACAGGTGTTATATTAGGCAAGAAACATGAACGGAAAGATATTTCAAAATTTAATTAGTCTTACGGTTTTATTAACATCTCAAAAGGGAGTAAAGTAAATGTCGAAAAAGAAAGAGCCAAAAGTCATAGTCAATGATAGTTTGCCGATTATTCCAGTAGATAACTTATGGCTAAGTGTAAGACAAGATAAATTATGTTATCTTAAATTTTTTATGGGATTCCCCGAGGGAATAAGAGAGCAAGCAAAACTGCTAATCACGGAGAAAGATCTAAAATCCATATTAGATGATCTATGTAAGCATTTAAATCATTTCCCTGGAAAAAAGAAGCTGATTAAGAAAATAAAGGGGAGAAAAATCGACAAATCTTAACTATAGATATTTAGGATAATTAAATAATTAGGGACCGCTGTTAATGCTCACTAATGAGCTAGCTCTTTTTAGGAATTTCCGGGCACAATATACTTTTTAAAATTCTACGCTAGTCCTGATACACAACAATATTGCCACTTCTATTATAATGAATGACTTAATCATCACTCAAGCTGTAAAAGAGGATTTTCCCGCCATTCTTGATATACAAAGAAAAGCATTTCTGGAAGTCGCTAGAACCTTCCATCTACAGTCCATGCCGCAGATAGAACAAACACTGGAAAGTTTAACGGCTGAATTTAATAATTGCACCATTTTAAAAGCTTCCCTCGCCAATAGAATAGTCGGCTCCGTACGCGCATATAACCACGACGATACCTGCTATATCAGCAGATTAGTGGTTCTGCCGGAATATCAGAATCGGGGCATTGGCAAGGCCTTAATGAAAGAAATCGAAAATCAATTCAAAAATATTGTCAATCGCTATGAATTATTCACCGGCTCCCGTGATCAAAGAAATCAATACTTATATAATAGACTAGGATACAAACCTTTTAAAACCGAATATCTTAATAATGAAATAACCTTTGTCTTTATGGAAAAAAGCGCGCAATAATGTTTAGGGACAGAGGCATTCACTTTGAAATATTTTTTAATTTTATGGCAATAATTAAAATATTATAATGAAACTAACGCACGAAAATAAAGTAGAAAAATTTTATTCTCATGGTTCAGACACCAGAGGTTTTCAAGACGGCGGCTATTTATCATTTGGCTATTGGACTGAGGAAACTATTGATTATCATCAAGCCGCTGAAGCATTGATTAATCGCCTGCTCAAATTTGAAAAACCGCTTAACCAAGGGGTAATTTTAAATGTCGCCTGCGGCTATGGCGCTGAAACCGTAAAGATTTATGAGAAAATTCGCCCGGATAAAATTATTGCGATTGATATCACAAATTCGCATGTTGAATTCGCCCAGCGTCGAATTAATTTGCTAAACTTATCGGACCGGATTCATTTTGAAAAAATAGACGCTTGCAATATGAATTTTCAATCCGATAGTTTTATTTACGTGATTGCTGTCGAAGGGCCGGCGCATTTCAATACCAGAGAGGTTTTTTTACGCAAGGCCTATGAGGCGCTTAAACCAGGCGGAATTTTATTACTTTCAGATATCGTGGCTGATAATCTTAAAACAAAAAAAAGTTTATACAATAAAGTAATCGCCAATTTCTGCGCGTGGCGTTGGCATATGCCGAAAGCGAACTGGATGACAGCGAAAGAAATAAAAACATTATTAAAAGAAATTGGTTTTACAATTGATAAGGCGGAAAGTGTTGGCGCTAATGTTTATCCCGGATTTTCTCGTTTTAATTTAAAATGGAAATCAATAAAGAATGCTGTTTATACCCGGGGGCTAAGAATAGGCCTGTTGCTCACGTTTATTTCTTGGTTGCTGGGACATGTATACAGAAGAAAAATGATTGATTATGTGTTTATTAAGGCGATTAAGCCAAGTTGATGCTTTTTATGCTTAGTTGCATTTAGAAAATTTTTAGAATTATTTCATCAGCCGTTTGCCATAGTAAAAGCAAATTCTGTTTCTGAAACTTGGATCTCATTAAAATAGCCCCACTTAGCTTCGCACGTGGGATAATTCGCCCAGCAAGTTTCAGCGCGCTTCGCTTCTGAAACTTGGGACTCATTACAACTTATAGATATTACTGTGCTGCGCTTATAATATCTGAGTTTCATTAGAATTGGAGTTTCACAATGAAATATCTTTTGTATATATGGAAAAAAGCGTGTAAAATCATCGGCAAATGGAATGATTGTCTTCCATAAAGAAAGGAAGTAATGACTGCCGATATACTTATAATTATTTACGATTTAATCCTCTTTGCCGCCTTCGCTGCTGCCGTATGGATTGTCATTGTTACCTGGCGCTGGCGGCGAGCTCCCGGTTCCAAATCGCTGATGATCCAGATGATTGGAGAAGGATGGTGGACATTATGCTACGCCCTTCACCTTTCGACCTGTATCAGGCCGGAACCTTATTTCTGGTCGAAGCTCATGTTTCTGGGTGTGGTGATGGTGCCCGCGGGATTTCTGGTCTGGGCATCGCGTTACACAAACCGCGACGGCTGGGTGAATAATCGCTCTATTCGTCTGCTTCTCATCGAACCGATACTATTTAACATAATTATCTGGACCGATCCCTGGCATGGACTGTTTTCCGGCAGTTACATAACAACGGGTACTTTAGGAATCGCATTCTGGCTGCACAGCGCTTATTCCTATATTCTGCTGACTATCGGGGGCTTGATGCTTTTCCTGAACTGGCTACAGGTGACTTCCGCCTATCGGAAGCAAGCTTTCTTGGTTTTGTTAGGATTGCCGATCGCCTGGCTTGCCAATATAGTCACTATCTTTCAGCTTATCCCTCTTCAGGGCATTGATTTTTCGCCATTGGGATTTTTCGCCGCGGGCGCGATTTTTACCTACGCGCAATTGCGTCACCACCTGTTTGACCTTCTCCCCGTGGCCCATCACACGGTTTTGGAAAACATGCTCGACGGCGTCATGGTGCTGGATACGGAAGATCGGATTATTGACCTCAATAAGTCGGCGCAGGAAATTCTGGGGATAAATCTCAATGAAGCATTGGGCAAGGCGGCTGGTTCAGCCCTTCCCGCCTGGCAGGAAGCGGAAGTCCAGTCAACACAAAAACAGGATGTGCATGTCGAATTTCTTATGAAGGGTACGGAAAAAAGAAATATAGATCTTTCGACGACAGCCCTTTATGACCACAGAAATCAGCCTTACGGTAAATTGGTCATGTTAAGGGATATTACCAATATCAAGCATATCGAAAACGCCTTGCGAGAAACCAATGAAAATCTGTCGCAGAAACTTGCGGAAATTGAAGCCCTGCAGATAAAGTTGAAAGAAGAGGCGATTCGCGATCCTCTCACCAGTCTCTACAACAGAAGGTTTTTACAAGAGACACTGAATCGTGAAATTGCGCACGCTGATCGCGCGAGCATACCGCTTAGTCTGGCTATGATTGATCTGGATCACTTTAAAAAAATCAATGACACTTATGGACACCTAATCGGCGACCTTTTTCTTATTACCCTGGGAAATTTGCTCGCCCAAAAAACTCGCAGCAGCGATGTTTCCTGCCGTTACGGAGGCGAGGAATTCGTTATTGTAATGCCCGCCGCCACACTGGAGGAAGCTGCGCAGCGCACTGATCAGTTACGGGTAGAATTCAGCGAAACGAAAATAGATACCGGCAACGGGAAAATCGGCATTACATTATCGGCCGGAGTGGCAGGCTATCCTATGCACGGTAATAGCGATAAAAATCTGCTTGACGCCGCAGACCGCGCTCTTTACGCGGCTAAAGCGAAGGGGCGCAATCGCGTATTAGTGGCTGAATGAATGGAGGAAAAATGTCTTATTCAACAATCTTGTTAAATATCGATGAAGGCATCGCGACAATAACTTTCAACAGACCCGAAGCTATGAACAGTTGGACGCAGGCAACAGCCCGCGAGTTAGGTGATGCCATGGCCGCACTGGATAGAAACGATTCGGTTCGCGCCATTGTCGTGACCGGAGCCGGTTCGGCTTTTTGTGCCGGAGCAGACCTGAGCGGAGCAACCGCCTTTAAGCTTGGAGATACCGACGACGAAGAAACGCGGCGGGATTCTCTCGCTTTCCCTGCCGTGATGCCGTGGCAGATCAGAAAGCCCGTGATTGCGGCCATCAACGGACATGCCATCGGTGTCGGCATTACCTATGCTATGAATTGCGATATACGTTTTGTGGCGGAAGATGCGAAAATTCAATTTGCTTTCGTGCGCCGGGGAATCACACCGGAACTTTCTTCTCATGTAATCGTGGCGAGGGTGGCAGGTTTATCCCGTGCGGCCGACTTGATGCTTACCGGAAGAATGATCAAGGGACGTGAGCTTGCCGAAATGGGGCTGGCTTCACAGGCCTTGCCCGCGGACAAAGTTCTTCCTGCCGCTCTGGAAAGGGCACGCGAATTTCACAAGGCGGCGCCGGTATCCGTGGCTATCTCCAAACGTCTCCTCTGGGAGGGGCTCACTTCTTCAGTTGCCGAAATTGACGCGAAAGAATTCCGGATTTTCGAATGGGTATGCAAGCAACCAGATGCGTTTGAAGGGATTGACTCCTTTCTGAAAAAGCGGGAACCCCAATGGAAGATGTCGGCCAGTAGAGACTTTCCGGATTTCTTGAAATAGGATATTAAGAAAAGATAAAACACATTTTTGTTCTTTTTTGGGAAAAAACGCGGTCAATAATCCAATATATTTTGCACTTCCGAGAATAATTTTATTGACAGTGAAGTTCAATATATGATAGTCAAGCGGCCAAGAAATATTTATTTGAAATTATAATTTCACTTAATAATATCAAACACTTTCTTTATTTTAGCAAATGCTGTATTTGTTTTTGATGAGGAGTGGACATTGAAACTGCGTGAAGTAAAAGAAATACTCAAAGCCGATGTAATTGTGGGCAAAGAAAGTTTAGATATGGAAGTCAAAACAGCGTTTGGAGCCGATTTGATGAGCGATGTTTTGGCTTTCGCGAAAGCGGGCAGTCTTTTGCTAACCGGCCTGGCCACTAACCAAGTCATCAGAATCGCCAATGTTCTGGACATTGCCGCCATAATTTTAGTTAGAGGGAAAAAGCCGTTGGCAGAAACTATCGATCTGGCCAAAAAACTTCAAATTCCCATTCTAACAACAAAATATATTCTATTTGAAACAGCGGGGCGTCTTTATGCTGAAGGCATAGTTGGCTGCCTGGAAAAAGTTGAAAATTAAAGTGTGCGCAACTGAAACTGAAAATTCTTTATATAAGAATAGTTTTTATATTGAAGGCGGTAATTTTAGCGACGCGGGGACTGTTTCCACACGCATAAAATCGATTCTCAAAAATATTGGGTTGCCCAATGACATCATCAGGAAATCAGCCATTATTTGTTATGAATCGGAGATTAATATCGTCTCTTATGCCAGAAGAGGAAAAATCAATCTTACAGTCACTCCCAAGACTGTCGAGATTGAGGTAGTTGACGAAGGGCCGGGAATACCCGATATTGAATTAGCAATGCAGCAAGGTTATTCTACGGCGAACCAGCAAATAAGAGAAATGGGTTTCGGCGCCGGTATGGGACTACATAACATCAAAAGCTATTCCGACATATTCAACATTTCATCGGAAGTGGCCAAAGGAACTTTCTTGAAAATGATTATTAACACCCAATAATACCCTAAGGTTTATTATGGATATTGAAACTATTGTCAAAAAATTAAATTTAAAAGTAAGGTCTGCATCGGACAGACTTAAGAATAATGTCACAGGAGGTTACACGGGAGATCTCTTAAGCGATGTAATGGCAAATTCTCACGAGGGAGATATCTGGATAACAAGACAAGTGCACCAAAATATAGTTGCCATAGCCACTTTGAAAGAACATGCTGGTATAATTCTGGTTAATTCCTGCGAACCGGCCTCGGACACGCTGGAAAAAGCCGTTAAGGAAAACGTGCCAATCATGGTTTCAAACCTGCCTGCGTTCGAGTTGACGGGCAAAATTTACAACTTGCTGGCAGAAAAAAAATAGTCGCAGATGTACCGGCTTTTTATTAGAGGCCGCCTGCCTATGGCCCTTTTTGGTTAATTCCGGAAAAAGACAATGCTTAAAGTTTTTTATTGTGATTTCCATATTCACACTTGTCTATCGCCTTGCGCCGATCTGGATATGCACCCCCAAGCCCTGGTAGAAAAAGCCCTCGAAGCAAAACTCGATATCATCGCTATCTGCGATCACAACTCTTCCGAAAATGTACCTTATGTTATTAAGGCGGCGAAAGGAAAAAAACTAAAAATATTGCCGGGAATGGAAATAACGACAAGCGAAGAAGTGCATCTGCTAGCCATTTTTAATTCCTTGTCCGATCTCGCCAAATTGCAAGTGCTTGTTTATCAGCACCTGGCGGGTATAAACGATGAGCAAAAGTTCGGCATCCAGGCAATTGTCAACGAGAAGGGCGAAGTGGAAGGAATAAACGATAAATTATTAATCGGCGCCACTGATCTTCCGTTAAATGAATTATTGAATTATTTACATAAACTGAATGGATTGGCCATAGCGGCGCATATTGACAGAGAAAGTTTCAGCGTTTTGAGCCAGCTGGGCTTCATTGATGAAAAGACAAATTTTGACGCGTTGGAGATAACGCCGGCAACAGGATTTACGCAAGCGAGGGTCAAATATCGGGAACTGAGTAATTATTCTTTCATCATGTCGTCCGATGCCCACTATTTAAAAGACATCGGAAAGGCGGCAACAAAAATTGTTCTCAAAGAACCAACTTTTGCGGAATTGAAAATGGCTTTCGCCAAACAAAACGGCCGTCACATTCTGGAGCAATAATGCTGGAGCTTGCCGAACACATTCTCGACATCGCTGAAAACTCCATTCGCGCCGGTGCCGGGACAGTGGAAATTATCATTAACGAGGATTCGGCAAAAGATTTGCTCACTATTGAAATCAACGATAACGGCAGCGGAATGACAAAAGAAGAAATTAAAAAAGTTGAAGATCCGTTTTATACGACAAAAACCGTGCGGCGGGTGGGCTTGGGAATTCCACTACTGGCCGACGCCGCCAAAATGGCCGGCGGCTCTCTGAGACTGAAATCCGCAAAAGGAAAGGGAACTAAACTTACAGCAACCTTTGCGCTCAGCCATTTAGACAGGCAACCCATGGGAAATATTACAACGACAATGCTGACTCTTATTGCTGGAAATTCAGGGGTTGACTTTATTTACAAACATAGGCATAGTGACCGGCGGTTCACATTGGACACGCGTCAGATACGTAAAGAAATCGAGGATGTACCCATTAATCATCCTGAAATAATTAAGTATATCCGGGGCGTTATTGACGAAGGACTTCGCGAAATAAAACCTACGGCTTGACTTACCCCGACGATCGAGGAGGAATTTGATGAAAGCGAAAGAGAATGAACTTTTAAATGATTTCACACCGGAACAGGTAGCCGAACTCGACAAAATTATTAAAAAGCACAAAGGCAAACCCGGCGGATTGATTCCAGTGCTGGAAGAAGCGCAAGTGGCTCTGGGATTCCTGCCCATGTCCGTGCAAAAAAAGATTGCCCAAGAATTGAATTTGCCTTTGAGCCGTGTTTACGGCGTTGTCACCTTTTATTCATTCTTCACCATGACGCCGCGCGGTAAACACACTGTCCGTGTTTGCCTGGGCACGGCTTGTTATGTCCGCGGCGGCAAAGCCCTTGCGGATACTCTCGAGAAAGAATTCGGCATTAAAGAAGGCGAAACCACTCCGGATAGAATGTTCACTTTGGAAACGATCCGCTGTTTGGGCGCCTGCGGCTTGGGGCCTGTGGTTGTTGTGGACGAAGATGTGCATGGCCGTATGAAGCCATCCAAAGTTAAGGAAATGTTGGTTCAATATAGATAGCGCATTTTTTGCAAACAAAAAAACGGGAGGAAACGCCGATGGCGAAATTGACTATAGCTGATTTAAAAAAAATAAAAGAAAAAGTGCACAAGGAAATGTCACTGCGGGATGGTGATCGCCGCGTCAAAGTTACAGTTCATATGGGAACTTGCGGTATCGCTTCCGGCGCCAAAGAAGTTATGGATACATTGCTGCAAGAAATTGAAGCTGCCGGCGCCACTGATGTTGTCGCAACCACGTCAGGCTGTATGGGATTATGCAGCCGCGAACCTTTGGTTACCGTGGAAATATTAAATCAGGAACCGATAAAGTACGAATATATGAATCCGAACAAAATGAGGCAGGTCTTTAAAAGGCACATTTTGGCTGGAGAAATTCAGACGCCCTTCGTTTTGGCGAAAGGCGCTGAAGTAATCAAATAATTTTTTCGCCTATCATGTCGTAATGCTCGCGGCATGATAATTTCTCAAGGAGGATGTTGGCTAAATGAAGGTTTTTCGTTCACACTTATTGATCTGCGGAGGCACGGGTTGTCAATCTTCCGGCAGTCATGCTGTAAAAACAGCTTTATTGGAAGAGGTCGACAAAAGGGGTTTGGCTGAAGAAATAAAGATTGTAGAAACAGGCTGTAACGGATTTTGCGCTTTGGGTCCCATTATGGTTGTTTACCCCGAAGGCGTCATTTACGTATCTTTAAAGCCAGAAGATATCCCGCAATTAGTCGAAGAACACTTAATCAAAGGAAGAGTCTTAAAACGGCTTTTATACAGAGAACCCGTTACCGATCAGATTATTCCTACGATGCAGGATATTCCCTTTTTTGCTCTTCAGGAATTGCGGGTGTTGCGCAACCGCGGATTGATTGATCCCGAAAAAATCGATGAATATATCGCCCGCGATGGTTACGCCGGTATGGCCAAAGCGCTTACGGAAATGACCCCGGAGCAAATCGTTCAAGAAATTCTTAATTCCGGTTTACGCGGGCGCGGCGGAGCCGGATTTCCCACCGGACTGAAATGGAAGTTTGCCGCTCAATCCAAAGGTGATGTTAAATATGTTTTGTGCAACGCCGACGAAGGCGACCCGGGCGCTTTCATGGATAGAAGCGTGCTGGAAGCCGATCCTCACGCCGTTTTGGAAGGAATGGTCATCGCGGCCAAAGCCATAGGCTCTCATCACGGCTACATATACTGCCGCGCTGAATATCCATTGGCCATTCACCGTTTAAATGTCGCCATTGCCCAGGCCAAAGAAGCCGGATTGCTGGGCAAAGATATTTTGGGCACGGGTTTTGATTTTGATCTGGAGATTTACCAGGGAGCCGGCGCCTTTGTCTGCGGCGAGGAAACAGCGCTTATGACTTCCATTGAAGGAAAAAGAGGCATGCCGCGGCCAAGACCACCCTTCCCTGCCGTTGCCGGACTTTGGCAAAAACCGAGCATCCTAAATAACGTGGAAACTCTGGCTAACATCGGCCAGATTATTTTACGCGGAGCTAAGTGGTATGCTTCCGTGGGCACGGAAAAAAGCAAAGGAACAAAGGTTTTTGCTCTTACCGGAGATGTCGCCAATGTCGGTTTGGTGGAAGTGCCCATGGGAACGACGTTAGGCACCATCGTTTACGATATCGGCGGCGGAATCCCCAAGGGAAAAAAATTCAAGGCCGCTCAGTTAGGCGGTCCTTCCGGCGGTTGTATTCCCATGCAACACTTAAACGCGCCCGTAGATTATGAAAAGGTCGTTGAACTCGGCGCGATTATGGGTTCCGGCGGCTTGATCGTCATGAACGAAGACAAGTGCGCGGTGGATATGGCGCGCTTTTTTATGGATTTCTGCCAGGATGAATCCTGCGGCAAATGCACCCCCTGCCGCGAGGGAACAAAACGCATGCTGGATGTCTTAACCAATATCACCCTGGCTAAAGGCAAAGAAGGAGATATCGAGCTTCTCGAAGAAATGGCCGGAGTTATCAAGAACGCAGCTTTATGCGGTCTGGGTCAAACAGCTCCCAATCCGGTTTTGAGCACGATCCGTTATTTCCGCAAA